>Ga0153917_1000218_pt1 | contig 47691 bp, 42 predicted proteins | sample TSFL001MetaG_FD_104695 | JGI IMG/M metagenome (GOLD analysis project Ga0153917, IMG submission 104695) | Attine ant fungus gardens microbial communities from Florida, USA - TSFL001 MetaG | ecosystem: Host-associated > Fungi > Mycelium > Unclassified | place: USA: Florida, Paynes Creek Historic...
ATTCCCGCAATTTTACCAGACGGAACAAAAGCATAGAAGCCTGATTCTCGGCATGAAAAAAACAAGGCCTCAAGGCTCAGGCCAGCAGCTGACGGCAAAGAAACAAGGGCAGTTCCAGACTCTGTCAACCGGATTGCAAACCCTTGTTGAAGAGATCGAAAAGCAATTAAAGCTGACGAAGGTGTATAAAGGCACAAAAGTGACCAAGCTCAGCCGTGGCGGCTCTGGCTACTCGCTTGAACTGGATAACGGTGTCACACTTGATGCTGATTCAGTAATTGTGACTGCTCCGCATAAAGCGGCTGCGGGAATGCTTTCTGAGCTTCCTGCCATTTCCCATTTGAAAAATATGCACTCCACTTCCGTGGCAAACGTCGCTTTAGGCTTCCCGAAAGGCGCCGTTCAAATGGAGCATGAGGGAACGGGCTTTGTCATTTCAAGAAACAGTGATTTTGCGATCACAGCCTGTACGTGGACGAATAAAAAATGGCCGCACGCAGCGCCGGAAGGCAAAACGCTGCTTCGGGCATATGTCGGAAAAGCCGGAGATGAATCCATTGTCGATCTATCAGATAATGACATTATCAACATTGTGTTAGAAGACTTAAAGAAAGTCATGAACATAAACGGCGAACCGGAAATGACATGTGTCACCCGATGGCATGAAAGCATGCCGCAGTATCATGTCGGCCATAAGCAGCGCATCAAGGAGCTGCGTGAAGCACTGGCATCTGCATATCCGGGTGTTTATATGACAGGCGCTTCTTTTGAAGGTGTCGGCATTCCCGACTGCATTGATCAAGGAAAAGCTGCCGTGTCTGACGCGCTTACCTTTTTATTCAGCTAAAACCTCCGCCATAAAGCGAAGGTTTTTTTTGTGCTGTGTGATGGCAATATTGTGTAAAAAAATGATTGAATTGAGCAGCAGGTTATGATACATTTGCATATGTACTTAATGACTAAAATGTTCAAACGGTCAGTTTCGAGGTGAATACAATGTCAATAGATCGAAAAAAGCTCATTTTGGAGGCAGCTACAAAATCTTTCACGCAGTTCGGGTATAAAGCGACGACAATGGATCTTGTCGCAAAACTTGCGAACGTGGGGAAGGGAACCATTTATACTTTTTTCAAAAACAAAGAAGAGCTGTTTGACGAGATTTTCACTACTTTATTAAAGGAAATGAAGCAAAAAGCGGATGAAGCGATGGAGCCGAACCTTCCGTTCCATGAAAATGTGCACAGAGCGCTGTTTGCCATTCTGGAGTTCAGGAAAACACATCAGCTGACGATTAAAATTTTCCAAGAGAATGCCGAGATTGGTACAATGGCAGTTCAGGAAGTGATCCAGAAAATGGAGCGATCCATACTGTCTTATATAAAAAGTAAAATTGAAGACGGGATTAAAAGCGGCGCAATCAAGCCGTGCGACCCTGAACTGACAGCTTTTGTGATGCTGAAGCTTTATATCGCGCTCATTTTTGACTGGGAAAAACAACACCCCCCGCTTGATAAAGAGACAATTGCGGGACTGCTTGAATTGTATGTTGTCAAAGGATTGTCAGCGAACTAGATAATCCTTTCTCTTTGCAAGAAGATGACCATTTTTCATGATGAGTCAGTTTTAGTTAGAATGGAGGCATCAGGATGAACACAATACGAAGTCAGTGGAAAGACATCGTAACAAGTAAAAAATTATTGATTCCCATCATCGCCATTTTGTTTGTCCCGCTTATTTACAGCGGCGTATTCTTAAAGGCTTATTGGGACCCGTACGGCACAGTTGACCAGCTGCCTGTCGTGGTCGTCAACCAAGACAAGGGAGCAACGTATGAAGGAGAAAAACTTCAAATCGGTGATGATCTGGTCAAAGAATTAAAGGATAATAACAACTTTGATTGGCATTTTTCCAATGATCTTGACCAATCGTTAAAGGACTTATTAAATCAAAAATATTATTTAGTTGTCGAGATTCCTGAGAATTTTTCTAAGAATGCCAGCACTGTGTTGGACAAAAATCCGAAAAAATTGGATCTGAAATACCATACAAATGCCGGTTCCAACTATGTAGGGGCAACGATCGGCGAAAAAGCGATTGATAAACTGAAAGCCTCTGTTTCTAAAGAAGTGACCGAGCAATATACGAAAGTTATTTTTGATAACTTTAAAGATATCGCAAAAGGGTTGAGCGACGCGAGCAGCGGCGCGAAAAAAATTGATGACGGCACAAAGGATGCGAAAAACGGAAGCGCCCAGCTGAAAGAAAATCTGGAGAAGCTGAAGGAAAGCACTGCCACTATCAGTGACAAAACGGCGCAGCTTGCAGATGGAGCGGCTCAGGTAACGAGCGGCATCCAATCACTTGACAGCTCGCTCGGTAAATTCCAGGACAGCAGCAACCAGATTTATGATAATTCTAGTAAGCTTGCAGCAGGATCTGGCAAGCTGACAGGCAAACTAAATGAACTGAATGCCGGCCTTCAAAAGGTGCAGCAGGGCTTGCCTAATCTTACAAACGGGCTGGATCAGCTCAACAGTAAAGCGCAAGAAGAGTCGGAGAAAGCGGCAAAAGCGGAAAAACTCATTAATGCGCTCGATTTAACACAGCTTGAAACAGCTGTGAACAATCTGGAAAAGTCAGAAACTGCGATGAAGGAATTTAAAAAACAGCTGTCTGACTTTGAAAACAGTTTGAAAAACCGTGATCAGGCATTCAAAAATCTCATCAACTCGAGTGATTTCTTAACAGCAGAGCAAAAAAGCCAGTTGATCAATTCTGTTGAGAAAAAGCTTCCGCAAGTTGATGCGCCTGATTTTGATGAAATTTTAAGTGGGCTTCCTTCAGCTGATCAGCTGCCTGACATCGCAACGATAAAAAGCTCATTGGAAGATGTGAAAGCGGAGGTTGCCCAGGTGAAGGCATTGCCGGAAGCTACCTCTAAGCTTTATAACGGCGCAAAAGCCACTCAAGACGCGATTGACAAATTAACTGCTGGATCTGAGAAAATATACAATGCGTCACAGCAGGTAACAGATGGCCAAACTAAACTGACAGCCGGCATCGGTGAATATAATAAGCAGTTCGCAAAGGCAAAAGCGGGCTCAGAGCAATTGGTGACAGGAAGCAGCCAAGTATCCGGCGGATTGTTTAAGCTGTTAGACGGGTCTAAACAGGTCCAAAGCGGATCATCAAAACTGGCAGACGGATCTGCATCACTTGATACAGGTTTAGGCAAGCTATTAGACGGCACAGGAGAGCTATCTAGTAAGCTGAAGGATGCGGCTGACCAAACAGGAGATATCGATGCTGATGATCAAACATACGGCATGATTGCCGATCCGGTTAAAACCAAAGATGATGCCATTCATTCCGTTCCTAACTATGGAACAGGGCTGACACCTTATATCCTGTCAATGGGCTTATATGTCGGCGGCATCATGCTGACGGTTGTCTTCCCGCTGAAGGAGGCGTCAGGACGTCCGAGAAACGGTTTTGAGTGGTTCTTCAGTAAATTCAACGTCATGATGCTTGTTGGAATCATTCAATCGCTGATTGTGGCGACGGTTCTTCTATTGGGAATTGGGCTCGAGGTAGAGAGCACGTGGAGATTTTACGTGTTTACGATTATTACGAGTCTCGCTTTCCTGGCGATGATTCAATTTTTGGCTACCACAATGGGCAACCCGGGACGTTTTATCGCAGTCATTATTTTAGTGCTGCAGCTGGGAGCGAGCGGAGGAACCTTCCCGCTTGAATTGCTCCCGAATTTCTATCAGGTCATCCACGGCGCATTGCCGATGACCTACAGCATTAACGGATTCAGAGCGGTCATTTCAAACGGGGACTTTGGCTACATGTGGCAGATGGCCGGCGTCTTAATCGGCATCGCCCTCGTCATGATTGCACTAAGCATTACCTACTTTACAGTGTTAAGCCGGAAGGAAAAAACATCGGAAGAACAGCCGGCTTCATAAAGAAAAAGAACTTGTTTCCTTGGAAACAAGTTCTTTTTTTGTTACATTCCCCATCTAATAAGCAATCCTGTGTAGGTTAATCCGCCGCCAAATCCGAAAAGCATCACAGTTTGATCTTTTTTCAGCTTCCCGGCTTTCACTGCGAGATCGAGCGCCAAAACAATGGAAACCGAAGAAGTGTTTCCATAGTATTCAACACTAGTGAGCGTTTTTTCAATCGGGAACGGTGTTTTTTCACAAATTGACTCGATCATGCGCAAGTTGGCGCTGTGAGGAACAAACCAATCGAGGCCATCAGAGCTGAGTCCTGCTTTATGTAAAAGCCGTTCAAATTCGCCCGGGATCGTTCTTACGGCCCATTTATATACTTCGCGGCCGTTTTGGACCATTTTTCCGGAACCAGCAAGCTGCACACCGTTTATTTCATTTCGCAGTCCGGCACGATACAAAATCTCGCCGCCGTTCCCGCTTGTTCCTTGAACAGACGCAAGAAATCCTGGCGTCTCTTCCTCTCGCTCCACTAACAGCGCACCCGCGGCGTCGCCGAACAGAACGCATGTCGTTCGATCAGTATAATCGGTTACCTTTGACAATGTCTCCCCGGCGATGACGAGAATTTTTTGATGAAGGCCGGATGTGATCAATCCATTTGCCAAATGAAGACCGTATGTCAGTCCGGCGCACGTCGCATTAATATCCAGCGCGCCGGTGTTTTCCCAGCCGAAATATTCCTGCACGCGGCATGCCGTACTCGGAAAAGCGTAATCGGATGTTGTTGTGGCAACGAGGATCATATCGACATCATCAAGTGTGCCTTTATAGCGGCTCTTGAGGTCCTTCACTGCTTCGATGCATAAATCAGAGGTGAACTGCTGTTCATCTGCAATCCGGCGTTCTCTCATGCCTGTACGCTGAACGATCCATTCATCAGATGTATCAACGATCTTTTCTAAATCAGCATTGGTTAAGCGTCTGCTCGGCGCATATGTGCCGATAGCTGTAATTTTTGCTTTAGACATATGAATCACTCCTTATGGTCAGATTATAACACTAGATATTAGTATCTGGTACTAATAAGAAGGTTTTTTTGTAAAAAAAGAGAAGTGTAGAATAGGGAATCTATGAAATAGAAAAGGAGGCTGAAAAATGGTCAGTCAAGGAGCAGTAGTCTTTTTGGCGTTATCCGGGGCTATTGCGTTTCTGTTGCCGATCGGGCTGATTGTATGGTTTAAGCGAAAGTATGGCGCCTCGCTTAAAGTGTTTTTTATTGGCGCTCTCACGTTTTTTGTCTTCGCTCAGCTGCTGGAAGGCGGCGTTCATGTGTATGTACTGCAAGTGAATGAAATGACGAAAGAAGCGTTGCAACATCCTTTGTGGTATGGCATTTACGGCTGCTTGATGGCCGGCATTTTTGAGGAGTGCGGAAGGTATATAATGATGCGTTTTTTTATGAAGCGCCATCATACTTGGGCGGATGGCCTGGCTTTCGGGGCAGGCCATGGCGGGCTTGAAGCCATCCTGATTACAGGCTTGTCCTCTATCTCACTTATTGTATACGCATTTGCTATTAATAGCGGGACGTTTGAACAGCTTTTGGTCAATGGCGACGTCAAACAGGCGCTTTTGCCGATACAGGAGCAGCTGCTGCATACCCCTTCGTATGAATGGCTGCTGGGCGGAATAGAAAGAATCAGCGCCATTGCTGTCCAAATCGGGCTGTCGCTGCTAGTCCTGTACGCGGTTAAAAGCCGCCGGCCGCTGTTTTTGCTGTGTTCTATTCTTTTACATGCACTGTTTAATGTTCCGGCGGTTTTATATCAAAGAGGAATCATAGGGCATGCCGCTGCTGTTGAAATCATCGTTGCTTTTATAGCTGCTTTATCAGTGTATTGGATTGTAAAAGCAAAAAGGCTGTTTCAATAAAAGGTCCAAGCAGCAGCAAAGCCCGCTTGGAAAAATGTGAATGGAAATATTCATTAAGCATGGGTCATCAGAATATTTCTGATTCAGTCTTTAGCAATGACAGCAAGAATGTCTGTGTTTTTTACAAGAGAAACAATGGTGTTTCTTTTTCTTCTTCTTCTCGCAAGGGTCATGGCATTCTTTCTTTTTCTTGCAATGGTCGTGGAAATCTTTATCGAACCACTCGTCAAAGAACCAAAAATCATCGAACCAATCGTGACAACGACATTTCTGTTCATGTGAATGACGACAGCACATAGAAATCCCTCCTCTTCCCATGCTCTCTATAGCATATGAGAGATTGATAGGAAAAGATTGGACGGGTCCCTCGGGAAAAGAGTATATTTTAAGTAGAAAATAAAAGGAGGAATGCCCTATGACGTCCGTACGTAAAACGATGGAGCTCATTAAAGAACTGGTATCGATCCCAAGCCCGACAGGAAATACATATGAGGTGATCAATTATATTGAAAGCCTTTTAAAAGAATGGAAGGTAGAAACGGTTCGGAACCACAAGGGCGGCTTAATTGCAACGCTTCCAGGACGCGACACATCCCAGCATCGCATGCTGACTGCGCACGTTGACACTCTCGGCGCTATGGTAAAGGAAATTAAAGCGGACGGCCGGCTGAAAATCGATTTAATCGGCGGGTTCCGCTACAACTCGATTGAGGGGGAGTATTGCCAAATTGAAACCGCCTCAGGAAAAACGTACACAGGCACCATTTTAATGCATCAAACGTCTGTGCACGTATACAAAGACGCGGGAAAGGCTGAGCGGAATCAGGAGAATATGGAGATTCGCCTAGATGAACCTGTTCACTGCCGGAAAGATACGGAGGAGCTTGGCATTGGTGTCGGAGATTTTGTGTCGTTTGATCCCCGTGTCGAGATCACATCAAGCGGATATATTAAATCGCGCCATTTGGATGACAAAGCAAGCGTTGCCTTATTGCTCCGCTTAATTCATCAAATTCAAACAGAAGACATTGAACTGCCATATACAACCCATTTTCTCATTTCCAATAATGAAGAAATCGGATACGGCGGGAATTCGAATATTCCTCCTGAAACGGTTGAATATTTGGCGGTTGATATGGGGGCTATCGGTGACGGGCAGGCGACAGATGAATATTCAGTATCAATCTGTGTGAAGGATGCGAGCGGGCCGTATCATTACCAGCTGAGAAAGCATTTAGTTCAATTAGCCGAGAAGCATCATATTGACTATAAGCTTGATATCTATCCGTACTACGGGTCTGATGCGTCAGCAGCGATCAAATCAGGGCATGATATTGTGCATGGCCTCATCGGGCCGGGAATTGACGCTTCCCATGCATTTGAACGCACTCATAAATCATCTCTTCGCCATACCGCTAAGCTTCTGTATTACTATGTACAGTCACCAATGGTATAAGGGGAAGGGCGAATGAAAATTTATAAGCTGAAAAGCACATTCGGCTGGGAAGGTGATGACGGGCTGGGAGAACAGCTGATTCAGCAGATCATTGCCGGAGAAAAAACAGCTACGTGCGCGCCGAGATCATTATATTCAAAAGATGAATTGAGGGACGTTTATCAAACAGCAGGTCAGCTTGTTACCGTTTATGATAAACACGACAATCCAAGATGCAATATAAAAGTAACAGACGTCTTTGAAACCACCTTTGGGGCGCCTGATATGAGGTTAGTCAAAGGAGAGGGCAATGGAGACCGAATTGACGAATTTCAAAAGGATCATCGGATGGCTTGGACGGAACTGATCAAAAGCGGTGAACTGGAGCTGGATGAGGATACTGTTTTGATTACAGAGCTGTTTGTGCTTGTTCAAGACTAAAAAAAGCCTGCGGGATATGAACCCCGCAGGCTTTTCATTAACCGGAAATGGTTGCGTTTTGCTCTGTTTTCGATTGGGACATAACAGTTTCTGCTTTCGCAGGGTTAAACATGCCTTCCCATTTAGACATCACAACAGCAGCAAGCGCGTTACCAGTCAGGTTGACAACTGTACGTGCCATATCCATGATGCGGTCTACGCCGGCAATAAAGGCAAGTCCCTCAGCCGGAACGCCGATGGTGCCAAGCGTCGCAAGCAAGACAACAAAAGAAGTACCAGGCACGGCAGCCATCCCTTTAGATGTCACCATTAAGACAAGCACAAGCGTAATTTGGTGCCAAATTGTCAAATCAATGCCGTATACCTGTGCCAAAAACAGAGCGGCAATGGATTGATAGAGAACGGAACCGTCTAAGTTAAACGTATATCCGATCGGAATCACAAATGAAACAATGCCTTTCGGGCACCCGATTTTCTCCATTTTTTCCATGATGCGCGGAAGAACAGTTTCAGAGCTTGATGTGCTGAACGCCAGTAAGATTTCGTCCTTCATGTAAGCAAGGAACTTGAAAATGCTGATGCCAGCTATTTTTGCGACAATACCGAAAATAACAATTAAGAAGAAAGCAAGCGCGACATAAACCAATCCGACGAGCTTTCCGAGAGAGATAAGAGAACCGAGTCCGAATTTCGACACAGTCACTCCGATAAGCGCGAAAACGCCGAATGGCGCCACTTTCATCACAAGGTTTACAACGTGGAACATGGCATGGGATACACCTTCAAAAAAGGCTAATACAGGCTTGCCTCTTTCACCGATTGCGGAAATACCCAATGCAAATAGTACTGTAAAGCAGATGATGGCTAGAAGATCCCCTTCGACCAACGACTGGAAGAAGTTTGTCGGCACAATATGGAGGAACGTTTCCGCCACTGATTTATTACTTTGTTCTTTTTCAGTTTCAACATATTGACTGATGTCCGATTTTTGAGCTTCGTGTATATTAACTCCTGTACCCGGATGGAAGATGTTTGCAAGGGCTAGTCCGAGAATAATGGCAAAAGTCGTGATGATCTCGAAGTACAGAATCGTTCTGAAGCCTAGTTTACCGACTTGCTTTCCATTTCCTGCACCGGCTACACCGATGATTAAGCTGGAGACAACAATAGGAATCACTATCATTTTGATTAAGCGTAAAAAGAGATCCCCGATTGGCTGCAGGTAAGTAGGCAATGCTGGGTTGCCATACCAAATGACGCCAACAATGACACCTAGAATAAGTCCAACGAATATTTGTGTGGCTAATCCAAACTTAATTCTTTTCATAGATAACCTCCCAAAAAACAAAGTATCAACATATATCATGAATAGACATATATTTAATCTCACTATTAGATCAAATTATAATAGATAAGAAATGAATTCGTCTACAGTAAATTATATTTCGAAAATAAAGAATATTCAATGATGTTGCGATAATCACCAGAATTATCTAAAAACGGGTGAACTTTGACCTAACCTGACTATTATTTCAAAATTAAGAGATGTGTGAATAAATAAGAAAATCCCACGCATAGGGCGCGGGATTTTTGCTCATTACAAATCATTTACTTTTATACAGTTGTTGCAGATATTACCATAGCACTCATGCTGCTCTTCTATCTTTTTTCCGCATTCCGCGCACTTTTTCGAAGGCAGGTTTCTAAAAAATTCTGTGATTTTTCCCAGCATAACCAATCCCTCTTTCCCCTTTGTAGTGACTCCATTGTAATATAACAGATTATGAAAATCAATAACTGTTTTGATACAATGTTTAAAACATGCTTTTTTCAAGAAAAATGGGTATATTGAAGGAGGAACAATTTTCTTGAAAAGATAGGAGGACATTATGAAAGTTACAGTTATCGGATGCTATGGCGGTTTCCCGGCCGCAAATGAAGCGACGTCAGGCTATTTGTTTCAGTCAGGTGATTACTCCCTGCTTGTCGATTGCGGCAGTGCCGTATTGTCTAAGCTGTTCGGCTATGTGCCGGCGGAAAAGCTGGATGCGGTCGTTCTGTCTCATTATCACCATGACCATATTGCTGATATCGAGCCGCTGCAATTTGCCAAGCAAGTCGGTTCGTTTCTCGGCAAAGGAGAGCATACGCTTCCGATTTACGGACATGATGCTGATATAGAACAGTTTCAAAAGCTTACATATAAAACACATACGAAAGGCATTGCCTATCAGCCGGATCAGCCGCTGACTGCCGGTCCGTTTACGATCACATTTTTAAAAACGATTCACCCGGTGACGTGTTATGCCATGCGGATTACTGACGGCAGCCACACTGTCGTTTATACTGCTGATTCCAGCTATCAGGATTCATTTATACCGTTTTCGAAAGATGCTGATTTATTGATCTCGGAATGCAATTTTTATGCCGATCAAGACGGTACAAGCGCAGGCCATATGAACAGTCTGGAAGCCGGGCGCATTGCAAAAGAAGCCGGAGCTGGAGAGCTGCTGCTGACACATTTGCCGCATTTTGGCGTGCATGACAATCTTCGCAAAGAAGCGAAAACCGTTTTTAACGGCGAAGTGAATATTGCGAAATCAGGTTTTGTGTGGGAAGGATAAAGGAGGAGCACCATGTTATTTATAGACAATCAAAATATCAATGATCCGCGGATCAATCTTGCTATCGAGGAGTACTGTGTCAAGCATTTAGACCCTGAACAGCAGTATTTGCTCTTTTATGTGAATCAACCGTCTATTATCATTGGGAAAAACCAAAATACAATAGAAGAAATCAATACAAAATATGTAGAGGAAAACGGGATTATCGTCGTCCGCCGTTTATCAGGCGGGGGCGCTGTGTACCATGATCTGGGGAACTTGAACTTCAGCTTTATCACCAAGGATGACGGGGACAGCTTTCATAACTTTAAAAAGTTCACTGAGCCGGTGATTCAGGCGTTACATCAACTCGGGGTTGAAGCGGAATTAAGCGGCCGGAACGACATTGTAGTAGATGGCCGGAAAATATCCGGAAACGCCCAGTTTGCAACGAAAGGCCGTATTTTCAGCCATGGCACCCTCATGTTTGATTCAGCGATTGATCATGTTGTGTCAGCATTAAAGGTGAAGAAGGATAAAATTGAATCAAAAGGCATCAAATCGATCAGAAGCCGAGTGGCAAACATCAGTGAGTTTCTCGATGATAAAATGACCACCGAAGAATTCCGCAGCCATTTGCTTCGCCATATTTTTAACACAAACGACATTGGAAACGTGCCGGAGTATAAGCTGACGGAAAAAGATTGGGAGATCATTCATCAAATTTCGAAAGAGCGCTACCAGAATTGGGATTGGAACTACGGCCGCTCACCGAAATTTAACCTTAATCATTCGAAACGTTATCTGGTTGGGTCGATCGATTTGCGCCTGGAAGTCAAGAAAGGCAAAATTGAGGACTGCAAAATCTTCGGAGATTTCTTCGGTGTCGGCGATGTATCTGATATTGAAAACCTGCTGGTCGGAAAACAATACGAACGCAGTGTCATCGCTGATGTGCTCGAAGATGTGAATCTTAAGCATTACTTTGGGAACATTACGAAAGAGGATTTCCTTGATCTGATTTATTAAGGCAAAACACATCGTTTGAAAGAGCGGTTGTGTTTTTGAAATAATGGAGGCAGGAGGGATTCACATGAAAGTGTTTCTAATCGGAGCGAACGGACAAATCGGGCAAAGACTCGTCTCTTTATTCCGGGATCATCCTGATCATTCCATTAGAGCGATGGTCAGAAAAGAAGAACAGAAAGCGTCTCTCGAAGCTGCCGGTGCAGAAGCTGTGCTTGCGAATCTGGAGGGCGGGCCTGAAGAAATCGCCGCCGCGGCAAAAGGGTGCGACGCCATCATTTTCACAGCGGGTTCCGGCGGCAGCACAGGTTATGATAAAACGCTGCTGGTGGATCTTGATGGAGCGGTAAAAGCCGTTGAAGCGGCGGACATTGCCGGAATCAAACGGTTTATTATGGTCAGCGCCTTGCAAGCCCATAACCGTGAAAATTGGAATGAGGCACTCAAACCTTATTATGTGGCCAAGCATTATGCTGATAAAATTCTGGAAGCAAGCGGTTTAACCTATACGATTATCCGTCCGGGAGGCCTTCGCAATGATCCTGGAACGGGAACAGTTTCAGCAGCGAAGGATCTGGAGCGGGGATCTATTTCCCGTGATGACGTTGCAAAAACGGTCATTGCCTCTTTAGATGAAAACAATACGGAAAATCGGGCCTTTGATCTGACAGAAGGAGATACGCCGATTGCCGAAGCATTGAAGAAACTATGACTGAACTGACACTCGGGGCTTTTTGCTCTTGAGTGTTTTTTTCTGTTTCTCTATAATGGAGGAGAAAGCTTGGCTTCAATAATGAATGACTATTCATTCACTTTAAGGGGTGGGAGAATGAATCTTGTTTCAAAACTGGAAGAAACAGCATCTGAGAAGCCCGACAGCATCGCATGCAGGTTTAAGGATCACATGATGACGTATCAAGAGCTGAATGAACAAATTCAGCGATTTGCGGACGGCCTTCAGGAAGCCGGTATGGAGAAAGGGGACCATCTAGCTTTGCTTCTTGGCAATTCGCCTGATTTTATCATCGCGTTTTTTGGTGCTTTAAAAGCTGGGATCGTGGTCGTTCCCATCAATCCGTTGTACACGCCGACAGAAATTGGTTATATGCTGACAAATGGCGATGTAAAGGCGATCGTGGGCGTTAGCCAGCTTTTGCCGCTTTATGAGAGCATGCATGAATCGCTGCCAAAGGTTGAGCTCGTCATTTTATGCCAGACGGGTGAGTCCGAGCCGGAAACCGCGGACCCAGAGGTCAGGATGAAAATGACAACGTTTGCAAAAATATTGCGGCCGACATCTGCCGCTAAACAAAACCAAGAACTTGTCCCTGATGATACCGCCGTTATTTTATATACGTCAGGAACGACTGGAAAACCGAAAGGCGCGATGCTGACTCATCAGAATTTGTACAGCAATGCCAACGATGTCGCAGGCTATTTGGGAATGGATGAGAAGGACAATGTGGTCTGTGCTCTTCCCATGTTTCACGTGTTTTGTTTAACTGTCTGCATGAATGCACCGCTGATGAGCGGCGCAACTGTCTTGATTGAGCCTCAATTCAGTCCGGCATCTGTTTTTAAACTTGTTAAGCAGCAGCAGGCGACCATTTTTGCCGGTGTTCCTACGATGTATAATTACTTGTTTCAGCATGAGTATGGGAAGAAAGATGATTTTTCTTCCATCCGGCTTTGCATTTCGGGGGGAGCGGCCATGCCAGTCGCATTGCTGACGGCGTTTGAAGAAAAATTCGGCGTTACCATTTTGGAAGGCTACGGGCTCTCGGAAGCATCACCTGTCACATGCTTTAACCCGTTTGACAGGGGCAGAAAGCCGGGCTCCATCGGGACAAGTATCTTACATGTCGAAAACAAGGTCGTAGATCCGCTCGGACGCGAGCTGCCCGCTCACCAGGTCGGCGAATTGATCGTGAAAGGACCGAATGTGATGAAGGGCTACTATAAAATGCCGATGGAAACAGAGCATGCGTTAAAAGATGGTTGGCTTTATACGGGGGACTTGGCAAGACGGGATGAGGACGGCTATTTCTACATTGTTGACCGGAAAAAAGACATGATCATTGTAGGAGGATACAATGTGTATCCGCGGGAAGTGGAGGAGGTGCTGTACAGACACCCGGACGTCAAGGAGGCCGTTGTCATCGGCGTGCCGGACGCCCAAAGCGGGGAAGCGGTAAAGGGGTATGTGGTACCGAAACGTTCTGGGATAACAGAAGAGGACATCATGCAGCACTGTGAAAAGCATCTGGCAAAATACAAGCGGCCTGCCGCCATTACGTTTCTTGACGACATTCCGAAAAATGCGACGGGGAAAATGCTCAGACGGGCGCTAAGAGATATTTTGCCCCAATAAAATGAAAAAGCGAAGCAGCTAGCTTCGCTTTTTCATTTTCAATCCTTTGCTTCTTTTTTCATAATGTTTAGCAGCGCCTTTGTATCGTTTTTGCTTAATTTGTAGTATGTGCCATCCTTCAAAAATACGGCTTGCTGGCTACCGTCAATCCATAGCCTGAATGAGTCGTACCGGTCTTTATGAAACTTGATTGTCCCTTCGTAATCAGGGGCTGATGTTTTTTCTGTCTTCACCTGTTTTCCCTGATTCATAATGTCCAGCATATCTTTGACGTGCTGCCTTTTTTCAATCTCAATATCTTTCTGGCCGCTTGAAGACAGTGTGATCAAATCCGCGTCTACCGATTGATACACATCGCCTGACCGGCTGTAAAGATAGAAAAATGCAATAAACACAAGACCGATTACCACGATGGCTGCCACTATTTTTTTCATTTGCATCACTCCAAACATTGTTAGTTTTCCCAGCGATCGGGCTTTCCATGCTTAAAAGGATGGAAAAGTGCGGAACACAGCTTGGTTCTAAGAATTTGAATTTATGATTACAATAGAAGTAACGGGTTGATGTGAGGAGTGAGGTGTTATGCGCAAATGGATTGCGGCAGCAGGGCTTGCTTACGTGCTGTACGGGCTGTTTTTTTATTGGTATTTTTTCCTGTCCGGTGATTCCGCAATACCGGAAGCCGTGAAAGGGACGCAGGCTGATCCGGCTTCTTTCATGAAGCCGTCTGATTTGGCGGTGGCCGAACAGTATTCAAATATCAAGAATTTTTTATTTTTTATCGGGGTACCTCTTGATTGGTTTCTGTTTTTTGTTCTGTTGGTCAGCGGCGTTTCAAAGAAAATCAAGAAATGGATGGAAGCGGCCGTGCCTTTTCGGTTTTTGCAGATCGTTGGTTTTGTATTTGTACTTTCGCTGATTACCACATTGGTGACGCTGCCTTTAGATTGGATAGGCTATCAAGTGTCACTTGACTACAACATTTCCACACAGACAACGGCCAGCTGGGCTAAGGATCAGGTTATCAGCTTTTGGATCAGTTTTCCAATCTTTGCACTTTGTGTTCTCGTGTTTTATTGGCTGATCAAAAGGCATGAAAAAAAATGGTGGTTATATGCCTGGCTGTTAACAGTGCCGTTTTCGCTGTTTCTGTTTTTTATTCAGCCGGTCATTATCGATCCTTTATACAATGATTTTTATCCGCTGAAAAATAAAGAGCTTGAAAGCAAAATTTTAGAGCTGGCAGAAGAAGCCAATATTCCGGCTGATCATGTATATGAAGTGAACATGTCGGAAAAAACAAATGCGCTGAATGCCTATGTTACGGGAATTGGGGCCAATAAACGGATAGTATTGTGGGATACGACGCTGAACAAACTTGACGATTCAGAGATTCTGTTTATAATGGGCCACGAAATGGGCCATTATGTCATGAAGCACGTGTACATCGGTCTGGCTGGCTATTTGCTCGTGTCGCTCGCCGGATTTTATGTCATTGATAAGCTATACAAGCGGGCGGTGCGCCTAACCCGCAGCATGTTTCATTTAGAAGGGCGGCATGATCTTGCGGCACTTCCGCTGTTATTGCTTTTGTTTTCTGTTTTGAGCTTTGTGATTACGCCTTTTTCTAATGCTGTCTCGCGATATCAGGAGAATAAGGCTGACCAGTATGGGATCGAGTTGACAGAGAACAGAGAAGCCGCTGTTAAAACGTTTCAGGATTTGGCCGTGACGGGACTTAGCCAGGTTGATCCTCCGGTGCTTGTGAAGATTTTCAGAGGCAGCCATCCTTCGATCATGGAACGGATTCAACATGCTGAGCAAGAAGAGAAAACGCCGGAACATCCTGCCACAGAATAGGATAATGGCAAATAAAAAGAAGCAGGTATGGAGGAACCTGCTTCTTTTTGATATTATTGTGCAGCTGCTTCTACATTGATTAACCCTTTTCCATAGTAGAAAGAGCTTCCAAGGTATGTTGCAGTGCTTTCTAAACGATCACGGACTTGCGCGTTTGTCCAAGTCGGGTGCTTAGAAAGAATTAGCGCTGCTGCTCCGGCAACGTGAGGAGTCGCCATGGACGTTCCGTTATAAGCGCCGTAAGTGCCTCCAGGAAGTGTGCTTTGGATGGAAACGCCAGGAGCCATTACATCAAGCTCAGAACCTACGCTGGAGAATGAAGCTCTTTGGTTGCTGCTGTTTACAGCACCTACAGCAATAGTAGAAGGATATTTTGCAGGGTAGCCGACTGTGCTTGAGCTTCCGGATGTACCTTCGTTTCCGGCTGCGGCAGCAACGACGATACCGCTGGAAACCGCTTTATCAACTACTGTTTTCAGCGCTGTAGAACCAGTAGGTCCGCCAAGGCTCATGTTGATAACATCCATATTGTTGGAAATGGCCCACTCAATACCGTTAATAATCCAGCTGTATTGGCCGCTTCCTGTTGAATCAAGAACTTTGACTGCATATAATGATGCGCTTGGCGCTACGCCCAGAACACCGATTGAGTTATTAAGAGCGGCAATCGTACCGGCAACATGCGTACCGTGAGAACTGCCGTCCTGGTATGGGTTTGTTTCAGAAGGTACGAAGCTTGCTCCGCCTCTGACGTTTAAGTCAGGATGAGAAGAGTCAATTCCGCTGTCGATAACAGCTACTTTTACGTTAGAGCCTGTGTAGCCTTGAGAGTGAAGAGCCGGCGCTTTAATTTGAGAAATGCCATAAGGAACAGATTGCGCATATTCATGTGCAATATGATCTTCTTCCACATATGCAACGCTCGGATCTTTTTTTAATTCTTTTACAGCTTTTTCATCCAATGTTGCTGCGGCTGCGTTAACATACTTAAATTGCTTTTGAACCTTTCCGCCTTTTTCAGAAATAACATCCTTTTTCTTGGCGGTACTCATAGCACTCATTGTCTGTTTAAATCCGACAATGTATTTCTTTTCTGTACTGCTTTTTCCGGCAGCCTGCGCAGACATGTTGCTGAACGCCATCGTAAAGATTAACGTTAACGCAAACAACAAGCTGATCCACAATTTTTTGCTTCTCACTCTTTACCCTCTCCTTTTAAAAAAATTCAGAGTAGACTTACTAAAAAGACTATTCTGTGAATTTATTGTAATAGATGGAATAATATTTTAGTAGACCCATTTTTTTGAGATGATTTTATCTCTATTTAGGTATATCATCTCTCGCTATTTCCGTAGAGACTCGAAATAACTATTTTCATACAGAAAAGAACGAAAATAGACATGAGTAAATGTTCATTATGCTGAAATGTCATGCTTTTTCAGGTTAAATGCTCCTGAGTCCCGGCAAATTCCTGTCGAAAAAATTCGTTCAAATGACCTGCATATGCTTCCGTGAGAACAATGGATATTATCGTGATATTTTTTCAATGCATGATGATAAAAGTATTCTGAAAAATAAACTTTACAGAAAATTTGATTAGGGATAGAATGAAAAAATTATTGAGAGAGGAAGAACTGAGATGAACATTCGCCAAGCAAAGATATCAGATGCGGCAGCCATCGCGCCGCTGTTTAACCAATATCGGGAATTTTATAGACAGGCATCGGATTTGCAAGGGGCGGAGGCTTTTTTGAAAGCGCGTTTGAAAAATCACGAGTCTATTATTTTGATAGCAGAAGAAAATGGAGAGCCCATAGGCTTTTCCCAGCTCTATCCAGCGTTTTCTTCTGTGTCAATGAAAAGAATCTACATATTAAATGACTTATTTGTTGCTCCTCATGCGCGTACAAAGGGAACCGGCGGCCAGTTGCTTTCGGCCGCAAAGGATTATGCAGCGGAAAACGGGGCAAAAAGTTTAATGCTTCAGACTGAGCACCACAACCGGAAGGCAAGAAGCTTGTATGAGCAAAACGGCTATGAAGAGGATACCGCATTTGTCCACTATCATCTCAATGTGCCGGCGAAGTGAAAATGGCGGCTTGATGATTTGGTTTTTGGAACGTTCTTCGGTTACGATATAAATGAAAAGGAGTGTGCCGAATGTCAACGTTATTTCAAGCATTGCAGGCAGAAAAAAGTGCCAATGATGTTTCAGTCCAAGTGAAAACCATATCAACAGAGGATTTGCCGAAGGATGGTGTCCTGATTAAAGTTGCTTATTCCGGTATTAATTACAAAGATGGTCTGGCCGGAAAAGCAGGAGGCAATATCGTCAGAGAGTATCCGCTTATTTTAGGCATTGATGCTGCGGGTACGGTCGTCTCCTCCAATGATCCGCGTTTTGCAGAGGGGGATGAGGTGATCGCGACAAGCTATGAGCTCGGTGTCTCCCGTGATGGCGGATTAAGTGAATACGCTTCGGTGCCCGGTGACTGGCTGGTGCCTTTGCCACAGAATCTTTCGTTAAAAGAAGCGATGGTGTACGGAACGGCGGGCTTTACTGCGGCGTTATCAGTGCACCGGCTTGAACAGAACGGTCTGTCTCCGGAAAAAGGCAGTGTGCTTGTCACAGGAGCAACCGGCGGTGTCGGCGGAATTGCGGTATCGATGCTGAACAAGCGGGGCTATGATGTGGTGGCAAGCACCGGAAACCGGGATGCGGCTGATTATTTGAATCGGCTCGGTGCAAGCGAAGTAATCAGCAGAGAAGATGTCTATGACGGAACGCTTAAGGCGCTGTCCAAGCAGCAATGGCAGGGAGCGGTTGACCCAGTCGGCGGAAAACAGCTTGCTTCGCTTTTAAGCAAAATTCAATATGGCGGAGCTGTCGCGGTGAGCGGCTTAACCGGCGGAGGAGAAGTTCCTGCAACGGTGTATCCTTTTATTCTTCGCGGAGTAAGCCTGCTCGGAATCGATTCAGTCTACTGTCCGATGGACGTCAGAGCCGCTGTTTGGGAGCGCATGGCTTCTGATCTCAAGCCTGATCAGCTGCTGACCATCGTGGACAGGGAAGTATCATTGGCAGAAACGCCTGGTGCGTTAAAAGATATTTTGCAAAATCGCATTCAAGGAAGAGTGATTGTGAAGCTTTAACGGGATCAGCTTGCAGAGAATGTTATTTTTCTGCAAGCTTTTTTGTGGACAGGATGATCAGCTGCTGAACTGCTGTGTCGCGAAACAAGATTTTCCTGTAAGCGGGACTTTCTCTTCTCATTTTAAAAATAATTGGTGATAATGATTCTCATTCCGTGTTATACTACTCTTGGACATCTTAACCATAGAAACTACCAACAGGAGAGACTGGAACCTATGAAAAAAACACTGATTATTCTTACAGTTTTACTTCTTTCTGTCTTAACGGCTGCTTGCTCGTCTTCAAGCGGCAATCAAAACAGCAAAGGACATAAAGTAGCAATAACACATGATTTAGGAAAGACGAATGTGCCTGAGCATCCGAAGCGGGTTGTTGTTCTTGAGCTTGGTTTTATCGACACGCTGCTTGATCTCGGCATTACGCCTGTCGGGGTTGCTGATGACAATAAAGCGAAACAGCTGATCAACAAGGATGTGCTGAAGAAAATTGACGGCTACACATCTGTCGGCACTCGCTCACAGCCAAGCATGGAAAAAATCGCTTCATTAAAACCCGATTTAATTATTGCTGACACGACCCGGCATAAAAAGGTGTACGAACAGCTGAAACAAATCGCGCCGACGATTGCGCTTAATAATTTAAATGCTGATTATCAGGATACAATTGACGCTTCCCTTACGATTGCAAAAGCAGTCGGCAAGGAGAAGGAAATGGAGAAAAAACTGACGGCGCATGAAGAAAAGCTTAGCGAGACAAAGCAGAAAATCAGCGCGAACAGCCAGTCCGTGCTTTTGATCGGAAATACAAATGATACGATTATGGCTAGGGATGAAAACTTCTTTACATCAAGACTTTTAACACAGGTCGGCTATCGATATGCAATCAGTACGTCAGGTAATAGCGATTCAAGCAATGGCGGCGACTCCGTGAACATGAAAATGACACTTGAGCAACTCCTCAAAACAGATCCGGATGTGATCATCCTGATGACAGGAAAAACAGATGACCTCGACGCCGACGGTAAACGCCCGATCGAAAAGAATATTCTCTGGAAAAAGCTGAAGGCAGTGAAAAACGGGCATGTGTACCACGTGGACCGTGCAGTATGGTCTCTGCGCCGCAGTGTAGACGGGGCGAATGCCATTTTGGACGAGCTTCAGAAAGAGATGCCGGCTGATATGAAATGAGAAGAAAAGACAGGCTGACGCCTGTCTTTTTCTTATTTGATAAAGCCGGATAAGTGGCTGTTGATATTATAGTCTTTTATCTGCCATTTTTCTTCTGCAAATTCAATGTTGCTGAGGCAGGCGTTGACGAGGCGCGTGCTTTGAAGCTCCGGGTCACCGCCGGATATTTCCGTCAGCAGTGCGTGAATTGCCGCACCGTGCGCCACGATCAGCACCTTCTGGTTTGGATACGCCTGGTTCACTTTTGCCAAACCGCCCATCAGCCTGTCAGTGAGTTCTTCTAAGGTTTCCATATTCGGATAGATTTTATCTGGATAGCGCTTTGTCCGTTCCTCCAGCGGCATGCCCTCCGCGTCGCCGTAATCGCGTTCCTTAAAATCTTCCATCTCGACAATCGGAAGTTGCAGATATTCATTAATAATTTCCGCGGTTCTTTTCGCTCTTTTCAGCGGGCTCGTCACGATAATATCCCAAGAAAAGTCCTTTACATATTCTCCGGTTTCTCTTGCTTGGCGTTCACCTGTTGCGTTTAGCGGAATATCGGTTTTGCCTTGGCATTTTTGCTGCAGGTTCCAATCGGTTTCTCCATGTCTTACTAAGCAAACGGCTGTCATAAAATCCCCTTCCTGACTTTATTCATATCGCTATTATACTAAATCGAAAGCGTGCATCCTATGAAAAAGCCTATGCAAGAACTTCAAATAATAAAGCCAGCCCGATTCCGCCGCCGCTTCCGATGGCTGCAACAGCATATTGACAGTCTGTCCGTCTTTTCGCTTCATAAAACAATCTGGTTACCAGAGCTGCACCTGATGCACCGTATGGATGGCCAAGAGCTAATGCGCCGCCGCGCACATTGATTTTTGAAAAGGGAATGCCGAGTTCTTGCGAGCAGACACAAATTTTGACGGCAAAGGCTTCATTGATTTCAAATAAATCGATATCATCAGGTGTTACATCGTGTGTATGTAAGAGCTTACGGATCGCATCAACCGGTGCCGCGGGCGGATAGTTGGGGTGAATCCCGCTGACTGCGCTGCCGATAAACCGGAGCACAGGCTTAAGTCCTAGGGCTGCCGCTTTTTCTTCTTCCATTACTAAAAGAGCGGCTGATCCGTCTGCTATGCCGCTGCTGTTGGCTGCTGTGACTGTTCCAGATCTGGTGTCGAAAACCGGTTTTGCGCGGGGAATAATCGCTTTTATCGGACGTGTTTTCAAAAATGCTTCGTCAGTCTCCAATTCCCCGAGAGGAACAATTTCTTCACGGAAAAATCCTCCATCATGCGCGTTCCTGCTGCGTTGATGGCTGAGAAGCGCGTACTCATCCTGCATGCTTCTGCTGATGGAATAACGTGCCGCCGTATATTCTGCTGCAATGCCCATGTCGGGATCGCCAATCGTATCTGGAGAAAAGCGGGCCCGTTCTGAAAAAGGGGATTGGCTGCTGCTTTCTGAGCCGCCCGCGATATACATCGTGCCGGCTCCCGCTTGAATGAGGCTGCAGGCATAGCGTACAGCTTCAAGGCCTGAGCCGCACTGTCTGTCAATTGTCATCCCGGGAACTGATAGAGGCAGTCCGGCTTGAAGGGCTGACAGTCTGGCGAGGTTGCCGCCTCTGCCGGTAGCGTTTCCGAGAATGACCTCGTCAATTTGATCCTCCAGCTTTCGGCTGAGACAGCGGATGATGGGAGCCGCCAAATCCTCCGGCAGGAAGGGCTTCAGCAGTCCGTTTTGTTTTCCAAAGATCGTTCGTTTTGCATCAACAATAACCGCATTCATTTATACTACACTTTTTTCCAGCCATTTCTTCACGCTGGAACGGGCGATTTTTCCGCTGCTCGTTTCGGGCAAGCTGTCTGCAAACACCCATTTTTTCGGGATTTTATAGGAGGTTAATTTCTGTTTGCACCAGGCTTTCAGCTTTCTGGCATCAGTGTTTCCCTGAATGACAGCTACAGCGATTTCCCCCCAATACTCGTCCGGCATTCCAACGACAGCCGCGTTTTCAACCTCTGGACAGGAGAGTAGCACACGTTCAACTTCTTCGGGGAAAATATTTAACCCTCCGTACACGATCATCCCGTTTTCTCTTCCTGATATGTATAGAAAGCCCTCCTCATCAACGTAGCCCATATCATCCACTGTCATCCATTCATCAGGTGTGCTGCCGTTCACATAGCCGGAAAAGCGCATCGGGCTTTTGACAAATATTTTTCCGATTTCCCCTGGCTGGCAGCGTTCTCCTTCAGCGCCGCGGATTTCGATTCGGACATTATGAAAAGGGCGGCCCGCTGAATGCGGCTTCCGTTTGCTGTCTTCCGGTGAAGAAAACGTCACAAAACTAAGCTCTGATGTGCCGTAAAAATCGTATAGCTTGAGATGAGGCCATATAGCGGCAAGCTTCTTCTTGGATTCTGCCGGCCAGTCTGCACCGGATGAAATGATTTTGACGGGACTGTTGGGAAAACCCTCAATCCTTGTGAGGGCGTCTGTCATCGTCGGTACGGTATAGAGAACACTGATGGATTCACGGCTCAGCCATTCCTTCGCTTTGGCAGGAGAAAACTTTTTCAGCAAACAAACGGTTCCTCCGAGAAACAAAGTGCTGACTGCCCCGTATAAGAAGTGTGAGGACATTAACGTCCCAGGAATCAATACCGTGTCATTTGATGAAATCGAAAAATCTGTTTCTGTACAGGAAAAGCTCTCTATCCATGAGCGCTGAGACCGCGTAAAGGCCTTTGGTTTTCCAGTCGATCCTGACGTAAATCCCATGTAAAAGGGGTGCTCCGGGTCAATGATAGGTAGGGGAGCATCGGATTCTTCAGAAATATTTTCCATACAGTTATCCAGCAAAACAACTGGTGTCTTGCTATGTATCAGTTTGTTTTTAAAAAAGGCTGAAGTAACCACTAGATCCGCATCGCTTATGGACAGCCTCTCCATACATTCAGCCGGACTCCAGCGTGTGTCTAGGGGAATGGCCGTACATCCAGCCGCTGCGGCTCCGGCAAACAGCTGTAAAAACGCCACACTATTTGGGAGCAGGAATGCCACACGATTCGGCATGCTCGGCTGTGACCGCAGCCAATTTGCGGTTTGGGAAACAAGCCGATCCCAATCTCGGTACGTGATTTGCTCCGATTCAGTTTGAATCGCTACACGGCAGGGTGATGCTTCAGCAGTAGATGAATAGGTATGAGTAATTGTCATGAAGTGTCAGCCTCCTTTCGTAAACATTGTATCAGAAAGGGACAAGGCTTGAGTGATTTTTATCGCCAGAAATGCTGATACAGCCGCTTTTATCAAATCACCGGGCACATATGCAAGGCTCATGAAGGCAGCCTGTGACAAATCAATATGCATAATAAAAGCTTGTACCGGTATACCAAGCAGATAAATAAAGATGATGCCGAATGCGATATGAGTGAAAAAGAGACGGAAAACTGTCACCTTTCGCAGTCTGTTAGCAGCTAAACTGATCAGCCATGAAGCGAGGGGATAAGCAATCAAAAAGCCTGCGCTCGGTCCGAAAAACACACCAAAACCGCCTCGTCCGCCAGGCAATAGCGGCGCTCCGAAGGCGACGAGCAGCAAAAAGACAAGCAGGCTTAAGAAAGCAGACTTTGGCCTGAGGATGCTGCCTGCCAGCATGACACCAAGCGTTTGCAATGTAATCGGAACGGGTGTAAAGGATAAGAAGAGAGGGGGTATAAAGCCGAGCACTGCGATCAGTGCGGTGAAAATAGCAATATGCATCATGTCGATTAATTTCAGCATGTGAAATCCTCCAAACAGTAATCAAATATGGTTATACAATAAATGCAGGCAATTATTATGTCAACTTATTTTTAAATTAAGTTTACATAATGAGCGCAGAAAAACCGGTCGTATGGCAGACCGGTTTTTGATGGTTATTCTTCTGTCAGGATGACAAGCGAATCAACGGAAGCGGCCACATGGGAAACGGCGCGGCTGACTTCCTGAAGCCCTCCAAGAAAGGCCTGCAGATCGACGTCGATTTTGCCTGATTGCTCTTTGCTGATTTTCATGCTGTGAACGATTTCATCGAATAAGCGGTTAATTTGCGTCATTTTTTCTTTACTTTCGCTGACTAGCTCATTCACATCTTTGATATGTTTCGATACAATGTTGATTTGTGTATTCGTATTGTTCACAAGTTCAGACACAGTAGAGACGGTTTTTTTTGTGTCCTCAGAAAGCTTCCGCACTTCATTTGCCACGACAGCAAAGCCTTTTCCGTGTTCTCCGGCGCGGGCGGATTCAATAGAAGCATTGAGCGAGAGAAGGTTTGTTTGTTCAGCTATGCCTGTGACGATGCCGAAGATTTTTTCAATTTGCTGCGCGATTTCATCCAGCTTGACCATTTCTTTTTCGATTTGGACAAGGCTTGTGTCAATTTTGTTCATCTGTTTTTGCTGAACTTCTAGCTCTTTTTTCCCGCCGATCGACTTTTCTTCAACAGTGCTGGATGTCACCGTGCCGGCTTTGGATGCTTGAGAAATGCCTTCAGATTTGTCCACAAGCTCTTGAACGGATCTGCTTGTTTCTGAAAACAGATTGGCAATCGATCCAGAGGTTTCTTGAATTTTCTGATGAAGAAGGTTTTTCTTTTCTTCTTGTTCATCACGGGTCTGGTTGTACTCGCTTTGAAATGCTTCAAGGACAAGCTGCTGTTCTAAGTTCAAGATTTTTGTTGTCGCTTTAATGGCTTTCAGCAGTTCTTGCTGATTTGTAATGGATGCTTCGTAAATGTCAATCATTGACAAAAGGAGTTCTTGAAACGCGCCCATATACCATTTTGGCAAAAGGCCGATTCTTAAATGGATGGAGGCGATTCGGTTTCGCTTTTCAATGAATTCATCATCGATAACGCCTGCAAACATTTCCTGAATATGCCGTTTTAACGTTTGTTTTAAACGGTCAACTGAGCTGTGATCATTAATGATATCCATCAATGAGCTTTCATGGTCAAGGTTTTTATAAAATGCATCGACGATGTATACGATATTTTCTTGAATTAATGGCTGAAGCTGCTCTAACACGTAAAGCTCAGCATCTCCTAACCTGACCATTTTGAGCTGTTTTTTGACATCTTCATGTTTGTTTGTGAGCTGGATGCGGTTTTTTTGCTGTCCGTTTGAATCTGAAAAGTAAGCTGTTTCTTGTTTCCTGTCTCTTTTAAATAACAATACAATGATCCCCCTTGGGAAAAATATAATTTTTACTTTTTGGCTTTTTAAGCCTTTTTCTTTTTTATCGGCCAAGGGAAACATGAATGAAGCTGCAGATGAAAAATATTTGAAAAACCGTTCATTAAAATGAACGGTTTAATCGAGATCTATTTGCTTTAATGGTTTAATGGCCGGACCCTCTACAACTTCGCCAGAAGGCTTAAAGCGTGATCCGTGACACGGACAATCCCACGTATGCTCGCTGTCGTTCCACTCGACCTCGCAGCCTAAATGGGTACAGGTTGTATCAACGAGATGGAGGCAGCCTGTCTCATCCCGAAATGCGCCCGCCCGCCTGCCGTTTATGGTGACGGCTTTCCCTTCTCCTGGCGCAATGTCTTCAAATTGGACATCAGGCTTTTCAAGCTTTCCTTTAATCAAATGCTTGGCGACATCGGCATTGTAGGAAATCACTTTCTGCAAACCGGGATTCAGATGGAACCGGGACGGTGTGAAAATGCTTTTGTAAGGATTATCTTTTTTCTGTACAAGGTCCGATAATAAAGTGGCTGCGACACCCGATGACGTCATGCCCCATTTTTTGAACCCGGTCGCTACTAGAATATTGTCCTCATTTTCCGACATCGGCCCGATAAACGGGATTTTGTCGATCGTCACTAGATCTTGGGTGGACCAATAATATGGAATGCTTTCGATGCCGATGGTGCTTTCGGCCAGTTGTCTCAGTGTTTCATAATGTGTAGACATGTCTTTTCCCTGGCCTGTTTTATGGCTTACTCCGCTGAAGAGAATCAGCTTTTCACCGTTTACAACCGTATAGCGAAGGGCTACTGACGGCTGATCGATACTTAAATACATGCCCTCGGGATACTCGATCTTCGGCTTGATGGCGAGGACATAAGATCTGTCAGAGTACATTCTCGCAGCATATAATCCGCCTCCGTCATAAAAAGGGAAGTGGGAACAGCATATGATAAAGCGGCTCTTAATGGCGTGCCGGCTTTTTGTTATCACTTCGGGCCTTTCGCCTTTTTTGATATCAAGCGCAACGGTCTCTTCATAAATTCGGCCGCCTTTTTGAACAATTTGCTCCAGAAGCGCTTTTAAGTATTGAAGCGGATGAAATTGAGCTTGATTCTTCATGACAAGCGCCAGCTTAGAACCTAAGGGAATTGGAAGATCCTTGATAAGGTCTCTTTCAATTCCGAGTTTTGTGTATGCCTCATGCTCAGTGCGGATTTTTTGAACAGCGTTTTCATTTGCTGTGTAAAGATATGCATCTTGCTCGATCCATTCACAGTCAATTTGATGTTCATCCACAATCCCTTTTATGTAATCAATTGCATTTTGGTTTGCTTCATAATAAAGCCTCGCATGGTTTAATCCGAAATTGCGGATAAATTCGTCGAATATCATGTCATGCTGTGCGGTAACTTTAGCAGTTGTATGGGCAGTGGTTCCGTTGAGAACCTGATTCGCTTCAATCAAGACAACACGGAAGCCTCTCTTCGTAAGTTCATATGCCGTTGTAATTCCTGTAATCCCGCCTCCGATAATGGTGACGTCACATTCAGTGTCCTCTTGAAGCGCAGGAAAAGAAGGCAGGTCAGTTGATGTTTTCCAGTATGTTTCAGGTGCTTCCTTTGCAAAATGTTGATTAGCCAAGCCGTTATACCTCCAATCAGATTTATTCTTAATTTTTCCATATTCTATCTTTTCATACATAGGAAGCAGGCATTGTTCATAACATAATAAGGTTGAAAAGGAGTGATTTCATTGGCGAATCAAAAAAAGAAAACATTACCGCCTCAGCACCAGAACCAGCAGCCTGGTTTTGAATATCTGATGGACCCGCGTCCGGTTTTTGATAAGCCGAAGAAAGCGAAAAAATTAGAGGGCAAAACCGCTATTATTACTGGAGGAGACAGCGGAATTGGACGCGCTGTATCGGTGTTATTTGCAAAAGAAGGGGCTAATGTGGTCATTGTGTATTTGAATGAACATCAGGACGCCGAGGAAACAAAGCAGTATGTAGAAAAGGAAGGGGTAAAATGCCTGCTGATTGCAGGAGATGTCGGGGATGAAGCGTTTTGCAATGATGTGGTCGGGCAGGCAAGCCAAGCGTTTCCGTCTATTGATATATTGGTTAACAATGCAGCTGAGCAGCATGTCCAACCCAGCATTGAAAAAATCACCAGCCATCAGCTGCTCAGAACCTTCCAAACAAACATTTTTTCCATGTTTTACTTAACAAAGGCAGTGCTGCCTCATTTAAAAAAAGGGAGCTCTATCATTAATACCGCTTCAATTACCGCCTATAAAGGCAATAAAACGCTGATCGATTATTCAGCGACAAAAGGAGCGATCGTTACGTTTACAAGATCCCTTTCCCAGTCGCTTGTTCAGCAGGGCATACGGGTCAATGCGGTGGCACCGGGTCCCATTTGGACACCGCTTATCCCGGCCAGCTTTGCCGCAAAAGACGTGGAAGTGTTTGGTTCAGACGTGCCGATGGAGCGCCCGGGACAGCCGGTCGAAGTGGCGCCAAGCTATTTATACCTAGCCAGCGACGATTCCACATACGTCACAGGACAGACGATTCACGTCAATGGCGGAACCATTGTGAACGGATAATAAAAAGCCAATCCTTAAGGATTGGCTTATTCGCTCTGCTTGAGCGCTGCATATTCTTTAGAGAGCGTAAGAAACGCATCTTTATCTTTTTCGTCCAAGGCTTTGTTAATTTGGTCCGTCAGCATGGCAAGCCGACGGTTATACAAGGATTCATCGAGCACCATTTGAATGTAGATATCCGTCATTGTGACATCGAATTCTTTTGTTTTTTGCGTGTTGCGGGACTTCATGAGCTCAGTGTACGATTTTTTCTCTTTCATAAAGAATCCCCCCAATGCCTTTTTTATAGTATATGGATAACGATCGAAAAAATCAATAAATTTTTATAATTTTTAGACAACTAATACTTGGCAATCTATCGACATATCCTGCAAAATGCCGTAAACCGTCAAGCCTTATCAAAGTAAAATCGGTTTATTACTAGTTATTTAGTACCAATAAATATCATTAAAAGATGATTTTATCTTAATTGTTAAAAAAACCTGTCGTTTTATAAAAACAGATGATAGATTATTAGTATAAATTTTGCAGAAAAAGGATGGAGGCCAAAATATGAGTCAGAAAACAGATGCACCTTTAGAATCGTATGAAGTGAACGGCGCAACAATTGCCGTGCTGCCAGAAGAAATAGACGGCAAAATCTGTTCCAAAATTATTGAAAAAGATTGTGTGTTTTATGTCAGCATGAAGCCGCTGCAAATTGTCGACAGAAGCTGCCGGTTTTTTGGATCAAGCTATGCGGGAAGAAAAGCAGGAACTTATGAAGTGACAAAAATTTCACACAAACCGCCAATCATGGTGGACCCTTCGAACCAAATCTTTTTATTCCCTACACTTTCTTCGACAAGACCCCAATGCGGCTGGATTTCCCATGTGCATGTAAAAGAATTCAAAGCGACTGAATTCGACGATACGGAAGTGACGTTTTCGAATGGGAAAACGATGGAGCTGCCGATTTCCTATAATTCGTTCGAGAACCAGGTATACCGAACAGCGTGGCTCAGAACCAAATTCCAAGACAGAATCGACCACCGCGTGCCGAAAAGGCAGGAATTTATGCTGTACCCGAAGGAAGAGCGGACGAAGATGATTTATGATTTTATTTTGCGTGAGCTCGGGGAGCGGTATTAGAAAATAGAAAGGAGCTGACCCATAGGGCAGCTCCTTTCATAAAGCTATGCCGTCGGAATTCCTCCGGTGATGCCATATACCTGAGATGTTACATAGCTTGAATTCTCTGAAGCTAGAAATACATAAATATCCGCCAATTCCGCTGGCTGCCCAGCGCGATTTAATGGAGCTGGCGGCGTGCCTTGTCCGAATTTCGGGATGTTTTCCGTCGGCTGTCCGCCGGAAATTTGCAGCGGTGTCCAAATGGGTCCGGGCGCAACTGAATTTACTCTGATGCCTTTGGAAGCAAGCTGTTTTCCCAGTCCGACGGTAAAGCCGATAATGGCGTTTTTCGTTGCTGCGTAATCTAACAGCATCGGGCTTGGATTGTAGCCTTCAACTGAGGTAGTTGTGATAATTGAAGCTCCCTCCGGCAAATACGGAAGCGCCGCTTTTACAACCCAGTAAAGGGAGAAGACGTTTACTTCAAATGTTTTATAGATTTGTTCAGTGGGCAGATCTTCGATGTTTTCGACTGCTTGCTGTTTGCCTGCAACCAGCGCCAGCACATCTAGTCCTCCGAGCTCCTGCTGCGCCTGTTTGACCAGATCATGGCAAAAGGATTCGTCACTCAAGTCTCCGGGGATCAGCACTGCTTTTCGACCTTCTGCTTCTATCAGTTCTTTTACCTCTTCAGCATCAGGCTGTTCCGCGGGCAAGTAGTTAATGGCCACGTCGGCGCCTTCCCTGGCGTAAGCGATCGCGGCAGCGCGGCCGATGCCGGAATCGCCGCCGGTGACAAGCGCTTTTCGGCCGATTAGTTTACCTGAACCCTTGTAGCTTTTTTCTCCGCAATCAGGGACAGGCTTCATGTTCTTTTGCAGGCCTGGCGGTTCTTGATATTGTTCGGGAAATTCATCATGAAAAAATGCTTTTATAGGATTCGTAAGATTTGAATCAGACATCATCAACGCTCCTTTTCTGTTTGGTGTACATTCGTATGTGTACCCCTGAGCATACGCAGAAAAACATGTTTTGGCAGTTTGAACACTGGAGGACCACAGAAAACAAGAAAAACAAACTCTTCTTCCATATTTATCTTGTCAAATAAGACTATATGAATTATGATAAATTCGAGCTATAAATCAACTAAATATTGGGTTCTGGGGGAGTGAATCGTCATGAAAAAAGCGGCGGCGGTTTTGCTGTCACTCGGTCTCGTTTTCGGTTTTTCATACGGAGCTGACCATGTGGCGGAAGCCAAAACAAAGGTGAAGGTCTATAAGAACTGCAAGGAGCTAAACAAAGTATACAAAGGCGGGGTGGCCCGCACATCGAAGGTGAAAAACAAAGGCGGAAAAACGAAGTACAAGCCTTACGTCTCTAAGGCGCTTTATGATGCCAATAAAAAGAAAGACCGCGATAAAGATCTTATCGCCTGTGAACGGTAAATAAGAAAAAGCAATCTGATGTCCAGATTGCTTTTTCTATTGCTTAAGCCGCCTGATCGGCCGCAGCGCTTTTCGCCTTCCTTGTTATAAGGCTGACTGCCATCATGACCGTGATATTCAAAAGCAGGGCGACGATGCCGACATTCAAGTCTTTTGCGGCTTGCGGCAGCGTCGGAAATAAAGTGCCGATCGTCGTTTCTGTCATTGTAATATAAGTAACTGCTCCGACACCTGCAATAATGCCGGCGAAGGCTCCCTGCTTCGTTACCATATTATGCTTGAACAGGCTGAACAAAAGGGCGGGGAATAGCTGTGTGACAAGGCTGTAGCCCATCAAAAGCAGCGTAACGATGGTATTCCCGCCTTTGAAGGTAAAATACACCGCAATCACCGCGATCACCGGCACTAAAAACTTAGCAAGCGCCGATACTTGCTGTTCTGTCGTACGGGGCGCGATTACCTTGTACACATTTTTTGCAAACAGCGTGGAGGCGGACATTAAGATCATAGAGCCTGGCACAAGTGCTGTCAGCAGTCCGGCAGCACCGATAATTCCGACAAACCAAGGGTCAAATGTTTGCAGGGACAGTCTCAAAAGTGATAGATCCCCGTCTGCGCCTTTCAGATCTGGAACTTGCAGGATTGCCGCGAAGCCGACGAAAAGGACGAAGAGCAGGACCAGCTGGTACAAAGGCATGATGATGGCGTTTTTACGAAACACTTTTGGGTTTTCAGCTGAATACGAAGCGGAAAACGTGTGAGGCCACATGTAAAAACCCAGCGCTGTCAAGAGTACGGTTGAACTGAACCACGCCGCACTTTGTCCCGATTCGGGCAGCGTAAGAAAGTCAGGCTTTGCCGTTTCAATCTGCTGAAACATGTCTTGAAATCCGCCGTAGTAATGAATTGGCAAATACACACCTAAAAACAGAACGACAACCAGAATCATGATGTCCTTCACAACCGATATCCAGGCAGACCCGTGAATGCCGGAAACCATAACATAAACCGTGATGGAAATGGCGCCGATCCAGATGGCGGCGGTTGGCGTGATTTTGCCGTACGAGGTTTCCGATACTATCAGCCCGAGACCTTTCAGCTGCAGCACAAGATAGGGAATGAGCGCGGCGATGCCGACCAGTGAAACGAGAATGCCAAGCAGCGGACTGTTGTATTTTTTTGTGAAAAAATCAGACTGCGACATCAGTTTATGCTGTTTCGCGTACGTCCAAACTGCCGGAAGAAGCCAGTAAGAAAGGATGTAGGCCAGGCATCCGTAGGCGATGATATAAAAGGCTGGACCGCCCTTTCCGTAGGCCCAGCCGCTGCCGCCGAGAAACGTAAAAGTAGTATAAATTTCGCCTGCCATCAAAAGGAAGACGAACACAGTTCCAAAGCCCCGTCCTCCGACCGTCCACTGCTCCAGGTTCATGTCTTTTCCTTTTTGGGCGCGTATACCGAGAAAAATACTTAAGAGCAGGACGCCGAAAATGATGATGAGAGCTGCGTTCATTCTGCTTCCTCCTTTTTATTTTCCTTGTCGAGGACATATACAATTGCCATCAGCGCAGAGGTCAAAATAGCCCACATCACAATATAGGCAAGAATAAACGGCATGCCGAACACATAGGGGGTCACTTTATTTGCAAAAGGGATGCCGAGTAAGATTCCGATAAAGGGCAACGCGGCGAGAATGTGAATCAGTTTCATAAAATCCTCCTTCTAATTAGGATTGGGGGTGTACAAGCCCGACCGTACTGAAAATGATGTCGTCGATATGGCAGCACATGTCATTTTTCGGGGGTGAAAGGCTGTGGTTCGAATTATAAATAAATTTATTTTGTTTGTATAGTGTGAATTGTCTGAAATTAATGCTCGGGATCGCCCCGAAGAGGGAACGGGCAATATGATTCAAAAGGCTCAGGTCCTGTCCGGGGCAAATAGATAGTATGTTAATAATTCGCTGACCTGCTCACGGATTCGTGGATTAAAATAGCGGTGCTTCTCTTCATAACCGTCGATGACAAATACATAGAGCGTAAAGGCCTCATCGCGTTCCATCTCGCGGATCGCAATTTTCCTTTTCCTCAGTTCTTTTCTAACCTCTATCAAATCCTTTTGTGCTATTTTTAATGATTCGCTGATAAGCTGTTTATAAGGATGCTTCAATTTTAAGGTGCTTTCTTCAATTCCGGCGAGATCACGGTTAAAAATTGTAATGGCCATGGGCAAAAAGAGAGCCCGTTCAATTAAATCGTATATTTCCTCCTGCAGATTCGGCATGTTGACTCCTTCTTTCTAAGGGAACGTTTGTTCTATTGTATTCTATATCGGCTGGTGAAATGTTTCAAGACAGAAAAAATCACCAAAACTTTTTAGTTTTCTGCTGATAATGTGTAGAATAAGGATAGACAAACCCGGTAAGGAGTATAAATGTTGGAGCATTTTTTATCCTATTTGACACAAGAACATTTAACTGAATTATTTCAAAGCTATAGGGCTTTCGGGCCACTCATAGCTGTGCTGCTGCCTTTAATTGAAGCGTTTCTTCCGTTTTTGCCGCTGATCGTGTTTGTGGTGGCGAATACGAACTCATTTGGCTTATGGGAAGGATTTATCCTGTCCTGGGCAGGATCAACTGCTGGTTCCATTCTCGTATTTTTGATCGTCCGTCAATACGGACAGAGAAAATTGCTTGGATTTATCCGCAGTCATCCGTCTGTCAGAAAGCTGATGTTATGGGTGGAAAGACACGGCTTCGGTCCTATGTTTCTTCTGCTTTGTTTTCCATTTACACCGTCAGCCGCAGTGAATGTTGTTGCCGGTTTGTCAAGGATCGGAACGCGGCCGTTTATTTTGGCGGCAGCCTCGGGGAAGCTTGTCATGATTTTTATGATCAGCTTCATCGGATATGATCTGCACGCGCTGATTACACAGCCGATTCGAACGGTCATCGCAGTATTGGTGATCACTGTCTTATGGTATGTCGGCAAAAAGGTGGAGCGGTATCTGCATGTAAGAGCCAGTCAGCGTGAGCATGATGGAGGGAGACAGTAACATGAAAAAACGGTTTTGGTTTCTTGCCGGTGTAATGTCCGTCGTTCTCGCCATTCAGGTTAAAAATGCCGTCTTTATTGATTACAAGGTAGAAGGTGTCAGTATGAACCCGACGTTTCAGGAAGGGAACGAATTGTTGGTCAATAAATTTTCACATCGATTTAAAACCATCCATCGTTTTGACATCGTCCTTTTTAAAGGCCCTGATCATAAAGTGCTGATTAAACGGGTAATCGGCTTGCCCGGTGAAACGATCAAATATCAAGATGATCAGCTGTATGTGAACGGAAAGCAGGTTGCTGAGCCATTTTTGAAGCATTTGAAATCTGTTTCTGCCGGAAGCCATGTAACGGGTGATTTTTCTTTGAAAGATGTGACGGGAACAAGCAAGGTGCCGAAAGGAAAATATTTTGTCGTTGGAGATAATCGCATATACAGCTTCGACAGCCGGCATTTTGGTCCGATAAGAGAAAAAAATATTGTCGGTGTGATTTCTGATGCCGAATAAAAAGACGCTAATTGAAGAGGCGTCTTTTTGTATGCTGTTTGGAAAAATGTGTTGAAGAAAAATTTGTAAGGAACTATAATTAAAATTGTTACGTCTGTAACAAAATTTATATATTTTTTGATTGGAGGTCCACTTTTATTGAGTTTTGTTCGTTTTTTATGAAACAAAAGGAGTGATGAATGGTGATGAAATATGAAGCAGTGATTATAGGTGGAGGGCCGGTCGGATTTATGCTGGCTTCTGAGCTTGCGATGGCCGGGGTGAAAACATGTGTGATTGAACGGCTTGAAAAACCTGTTCCGCATTCCAAAGCGTTGACGCTGCATCCCCGAACGCTGGAGCTCCTTGAGATGAGAGGGATTTTAGAGCGGTTCGTATCCAAGGGAAGCAAGATACCTTCCGGACATTTTTCAATGCTGGATACCCGTCTGGATTTTTCAGGCTTTGATACGAGCTGCCCTTACACGCTTTTGCTCCCGCAGTCCAAAACAGAAAAGCTGCTTGAAGATCATGCGCGAAGCCTGGGAACAGAGGTGTTTCGGGGTGCCGAGGCGCTGGCAGTTACGCAAAACGGGGAAGCGGTCCAAACGATTTTTAAAGATCGGGACGGCAGTGTACGGACAATCACAAGTAAGTTTGCCGTTGGTGCCGATGGCGGTGGAAGTACCGTCCGGAAACAGGCTGGAATTGAGTTTCCAGGAACAGACAGCACTGTCACCGCTGCGCTTGGGGATGTGGTGCTCCTTTCTCCGCCGCCGTCAGGCGTGCTGTCCCTTTGCACAAAAGAGGGCGGTGTTATGATTGTTCCGTTATCTCCAGACCGATACCGTGTCGTTGTGATCAGCCCTTATCGCACGCAGACGCCGAAAGATGTGCCTGTGACTGAGGAAGAGCTGAAAGCTGACCTCCTGCGAATTTGCGGAACTGACTTCGGTTTAACCGACCCTTCGTGGATGTCGCGGTTCGGGAACGCCGCGCGCCAAGCGAAACGGTATCGGGACGGCAGAATCTTTCTTGCGGGTGATGCCGCGCATATTCATTTTCCGGCGGGCGGGCAAGGGCTGAATGTCGGCCTTCAGGATGCAATGAACCTCGGGTGGAAACTGGCGGCGGCCATCAAAGGCTCTGCGCCTTCATGGCTTTTGGACAGCTATCATGACGAGCGGCACCCGGCAGCTGAAGGGCTCCTGAGAAACACGGAGGCACAGACAAGGCTGATCGATTTCACTCAAGCAGGCCTCCATTTGCGGGGGATGATGTCGGAGCTGCTGGCCTTCCCTGATGTGAATCGGCATGTAGCGGGGCAAATTTCTGCGCTCGATGTCAGATACGAAGCTGATCTCACCGTGCCGCCGCATCATTTGAACGGGGCAAGACTCCCTGATATGGAGCTGATTCTTCCCGACGCCAGTTCGGAACGGCTGTTCAGCCTTCTACGAAACGGGACATTCGTTTTGCTGTCGTTGATGCAGGAAGCTGATGATCATATCAAAGTGAAAGGCCTACGAACGGTAAACGCCTCGCTTGCAGAACCGAATGAAAAGTTGCGGGATGTGCATACCATATTGATTCGTCCTGATGGATATGTAGCCTGGGCGGTGGATGCATCAGCGCCCGATTGTGCCGAGGTGATTCAAAAAGGGATCAGCCGCTGGTTTTCCGTCACCAGCCGAGTATAATTCAATTCGATTGTTTCATCTGTAACAAAACGGTATGATAGAAGAAACAATCGAATGAAAAAGGATGGAAAACCCGATGAACACAGATCATACGAAACGCAATCTTTTTGAATTGTATGCGGAGCTCATTCATCAGCAGGAGAAATGGGAGGGGCTTATTAAAGCCTTTTTATCTGACGAATTGGGGAAGCTGGATGTAGAGCACGGGAGTAAATCTCAATTGACGATGACAGAAATTCATGTTTTGTCCTGTGTCGGGGACAATGAACCAATCAATGTCACGTCGATAGCAGAAAAAATGAATACGACAAAAGCGACTGTATCACGCATCAGCACAAAATTGCTCGGCGTGGGCTTCCTGCACAGAACACAGCTCAGCGATAATAAAAAGGAGATCTACTTCCGATTGACGCCTGCTGGAAAAAAGCTGCACAGTTTGCACAAATATTATCATCAGAAGGCTGAACAGCGTTTTCTGTCATTTTTTGACCGCTATACCGAGGAAGAGATACTTTTTGCGGAACGGCTGTTTCGTGATCTGGTGACAAAATGGTATCCGACGTCAGAAGAAATTGAAGGAGGTCTTCCCGGCATTTTTCAATAAAAAACACGCACTGCGGTGCGTGTTTTTCACGTTTCTTCTATTTGGAGGTAAATCAAGTTTCCTCCGGCTAAAATCTAAGCGGCAGTCCGGGTGAGCCGGTTGCCACCAAATTATAAATCAGCCAGATTCCTAAACATAGGGCATCGTATAAGTGCATTGGCTTCTTAGGACTGTCGCGCAGCAAAAGTGTTACTCTTTCTGCTGTAAGTGTACCATGGCAGGATTTTTTTCAATTAGGCATTGCCGCTGATCGACCCCTCTTTTCCTTTCTTTTCACCATGGAGATGGTGAAGCAGACGATAAAACGGCGGCAGCAGGGCAATGACAAGGATGACGCGGATAACCTGAACCGCAACGACAAAAGTGGAATCAGCATGTAATGTAACGGACGTCGTCGCCATCTCTGCAATCCCGCCGGGCGCAAATGCCAGAACAGAGGTGATGAGCGAGATTCCTGTCAGCTCGGAAACGATCACGGCGCTCAAAAACATAGCTGCGATTAAACCGACGGACGAGACAAACCCGACGATGATAATACGGGTGACGCCGGCAAACATGCTTTTGTACATTTTAGAGCCGATCGTTGCCCCGAGAAATACTTGTGATACATGGTTCGCTTGTGACGGCCACCATGCGGTCATGTCGTGCCCTATCACCGCAGCTCCGCCAACGTGTACAATGGCTACACCGAGCATGCTGCCAAGCAGCCATGGAGCCGGAAACTTTAAAAATTTCGCAGCTTTGCAGGCTCCCCAGGCAGCGAGAATAAGAATGACGGTCCACAAAACGGGAGCGAGCCTAAAATCTGTCGTTGCTGAAGAAAGCCCTGCTGCAGCACTTGTGGAACTGTCTTGTTTTGTATAGATCATGATAACCAAAAACGGAATGGAAAGGACCACGAGCAGCACCCGCATCATTTGTACGAGGCTGACAATGGCGGTGTTGGCGCCGACCTCCTGTGCGATGCTCGGCATGGCGGAAAGCCCGCCGGGAGCGGTGCCGACAAAGCTAGTCATCATATCCGTTTTGCTGAAACGCCAAAGCACATATCCTGACAGCATGGCCAGCAGGATAGACAATATCAGCATAACGCCGACTGAAAACCAATGGTCTTTGAGAACAGAGAGAACGGATAAATTCAGCTTTTGGCCCAATTCGATGCCGAGGATCATCTGCCCGAGGGCGAGCCATCGCCGATTAATTCCTTTTTGGTCTGGTGCCATCATCAGCCATGCCGGCCGTATCATGGCGAGGCAGCAGGCGACAATCAGCGTTCCGATCATCCATCCAATTGATATTCCAGTTAATGAAAGAATAAACCCCCCGGCTGCACTGATTGCGATAAACCATAGATCTTTGAGGAGATTTTCGTCTTTCTTCAATGTAAACCCTTCTTCCTTTTCGCGTAACACTCCAATTGTTCACGTAGTGAATGTATTTATTACTATAGTATATTTTTGTTGATAAAGAAATTATGAATTATTTTCTATTAGTGATTCACTTTTCTTATGACCTTATGTTCGAGCTTCTCTATTGTGTAAGCCAGGCATAAACCTGCTGCCAGCAGACACACGGCAAGGGCGTAAAATATCACTTCTCCGCCAAACGATGTCATGATCAGCCCGCCCGCGAGCGGTCCGATTGAGCGGGATATATCCCAATGCAGACCATAGACAGCATAGAACCGGCCAAGCAAATGAGGCGGTGCCAATTTCGAGATGAAGGTCTGGATGTGAGTTAATCCGATGCTTTCGCCAACCGTCATCACCGCTGCCGTCACTAAAAGCATTGTTAGGGATGTTGAGCATGCAAAGCCGGCAGCCGCAAGGGAGTAGCAGATATAAGTAATGAAAAGAATCGTTTTCATTGTAAGTTTTTCGGTCCCTTTGACAAGAGGAACCTGGAGAACAAAGCTGAATAAAGCCTTTGCTGCTGAGTAGATGGTCAGCGTCGACAGATAATCAGAAAACATGTTTTTGCTGAACAGTCGGTATGTTGTTTCTGTTTGCGCATATAACATGCTGATGGGGAGAGAAAGCAGCAAAAGAAGCAGGACGGGCCTGTATATCGTTAAGCTCGCAGACTTTTGCTGTGTCACAGTTAGGTTTAGCGGCTTTGTCTCAGGTAGTTTCAATGCAGCGATCAGAAAGTAGATAAACAATGCTGCAGCATCTAATGCAAATATCCACACGGGGTTATGATTGTACAGCAGAATCCCCACTAGCGGCCCTGCCGTCAGGCCCGCCGAATAGATCGCATCGATGACCGCAAACACTTCCGAACGCCTGCTTTCCGGCGTGCTTTCAGCGATTTGGGCGCGGGAAGCGGGAATGTACAACGATCTTCCGATGCCATTCATGACATAGAGAATAGCGAAAACATACGCATGCTCAGCAAATACAAACCCTGTCATTGCCGCTGATTGAAGAAGCAATGCGGTCAAAATCGCTGTGCGCCGCCCAAGCTGGTCCGTCATCCGTCCGGCAGCGAGCGTCAGGAAAAGATCAGCAAATGGCTGAAGGCTGATGATCAGCATTGGCATCATGACATTGCCGTTTAATTGTTCATGCAGATACAGCACCATAAAAGGTCCCATCATTGCACCTGTCAGGCTTGTCAGCATTTCGCCGAAAAAGCGGAGCCAAACGGGAGCGGTATATCTTGATTTAATAGATTGAAAGCTGGTCAGCATGTGATCGCCGCCTTTCGGTGTTTGTTATAGTAGTAGTGTATAGAAGGGACGGCGACCCAAAAAGTGAAGAAATGAAGAGATAAAAGTTCCCCTTTTGTCGGGAGGTGCGGGGATTGAAGCTAATTGAGCACTACGTGGCGCTTGTAAAAACAGGACGGGCTGAGTATGGGCAAATGAACGAAATGACGCTCACTGAGATTGCCGACTGTTTATTTTGTACGGAAAGAAATGCAAAGCTCATTTTACATAAGCTGGAGAACAGCAATTGGATTATTTGGGAAAGCGGGGCGGGGCGCGGCCGCAAATCTAAAATCGCGTTTCTTCGGAGGCCTGAGGAACTGCTTCTTCAAACTGCCAAGGAATATACCATGGCTGGAAAGCTTAAAAAGGCAAAGGAACTGCTTCAGCAGTATCAGTCCGCGTTTCCGGAGCTTCAAAACGAATATGGTATGTGGTTTTCTGAGGTATTTGGTTTTGTGACAGAGTCCGGTCGGGATGGAGAAAAGGATGTTCTCCGGCTGTTCATCTCCCCCGAATCTGTCAGCAGTTTTGATCCATGCCAAATATTTTTGCGGTCTGAGGGCCATTTCGTCAAACAGATATATGATACACTGCTCACGTTTGATCCGGATATGCAGGAGCCGAAGCCTCATTTGGTTCATGGATGGGAAGAGGACGGAAAAAAACGGTGGAGATTTTTTCTTCGAAAAGGTGTGTCGTTTCATAATAGGCAGCTGCTGACATCGCGGGACGTAGCGTTTACGTTTCAGCGCTTTTTGGAACTGGCTGACAACCCGTATAAATGGCTGCTGCACGGAGTGAAACAAGTCTTAGAAAAGGGCCCTTATTGTGTGGAGATCATACTCGATAAGCCGAATGAGTTTTTGCCGTATGCTCTTTGTGATGAACGGCTGTCCATATTGTCGGCAGAACAGGGCGGCGGGATCAATGGAACAGGGCCTTTTCGGGTGAATCAGCATAACGGCTGGATGCTTGTGCTTGAAGCCTATGAGCGCTACTTCAAGGGGCGCCCCTATTTGGATCGCGTGGAGTTTGTGTTTTCTGAACAAGCTGGTGAGATGAACGGATTTACCATTCAAGAAAAACAAACATGTCCTGAGCAGCAAACTATTTTTGATGAGCGGCATGTCCAGTATTTGTCGCTCAATCTGAAAAAGAAGGGGCCTCTTCAGCACCGAAGCTTTAGAAAAGCGCTCCGGCTGTTGATTTCTTCTGAACGGCTCGTTCGTGAAGCGGGAGGGCACCGAAGAATCCCGGTTACGTCCTTTTGGCATTCGAGTTCTTTTGAGTGGGAGGGCGTTTCGCCATCTGAATTGTTGAAGAAAAGCGGATACGAGGGCGAAACAATGGTGCTGTATACCTTTTCGGAAACGGATCATCGTGAGGACGCCGAATGGATTCAAAATATGTGCGCCCAACACGGTATCAGGCTTACACTTCAATTCTGTGATGCTGATGATCTGCGACGGCCGGAAGTCGTGCAGATGGCGGATATCATTCATGACAGTGCGACGTTTTATCAAGACAGCGAGTTTGGTTTTTTGCATTTGCTGCTGTCGGAAAACAGTTTCTTGAGGCAGCATCTATCTAAAAAGCTGATACAATTCTGCTCGGGAATGATGGAGCGGATGTTTTCCATGCCTGACCGCTGTTCGAGAATGAATATCCTGCGTGACATTGACCGTCAGCTTATACAGGAGCTGAATGCGATTCCGCTGTATCAAAATGTGCTTCGGGTGACATCAAGTAACAATGTAAAAGGCCTGGTGCTTGATGAAGAGGGATGGATTGATTTGTACTCCGTGTGGCTGTCCAAATAAAAAAGGGTTCAATGATTGAACCCTCTACGTCTTTTAAGACGCCGCCATGCTGCGGCATTGTTCAGCGCAGGCGAAGCAGGCTTTCGCACATGCTTGGCAATGATCGTGATCATGCTTTTCGCATTCAGTGCCGCACGCTTCACAAATATCGGCGCAAAGTGCACAAATTTCTTTCAAAAACGGGCTGTCGGTTTGCATGGCTTTGACTGCCAGCGCGCAAATATCTGCGCATTCCCTGTCAAGCCGGATGCAGCCGCTGAGATCGTGCTGCGCGCTTTCTTCCAGGCATTTTGTAAAACAATGATTGCAAGCCTCCATACAATCAATGCAAGCCTCAATACAAGCTTCTGAATATTGCTCCATGGTTGATTCCCCCTGTATGGCCGTGTATGGTTTTATGTTTCCCGTCTGCATTTGAAAAAAACGGAGGAATGTGTTTTTAGCTGAGTAGATATGTACATATACCCTAAAACGGGCATATCTAACGTTTGGCCAGATAGTATAGGAACCAGACAGCGTGATTTTGTTCATCACGTGCGGCGCGCGTAAAGACGCCTTTCGCTTTTAAGTTTGACGTTTCCTCCGCTGCACGCAAGTAAAAGTCGACGGTTTCTTGTTCATCTTTAAATGCGGCGTCCAGTCCTCTCGTGAAATTGTCCGGGCACTCTTCCGTTTGTTTCGGCATGATGTGCTTGCCGGTAATCGATCCGTACAGTGTGGAAAATTCACGAAGGTGGCGGATCTCGTCACGTCTGATTTCTTCAATCTGTTTTCTGACTTCATCGCGGTCGGCTAGTTCGGCAAGCCTGCGGTAGCATTGAATTGCACTGAATTCTCCGTTGATGGCCTTCTGCAAATTTCGAATCAAAACAGGATCTTCCCGGTATGGCACCGGATAGGGATAGTAACTGTAATGCAAGAGGATTCAACTCCATTCCTAGGAATTGGGCTTCTGTAAAAGTATATGTTGGGCAAGGAGAGATGTGCGGGGATAATCAGCTTTTTATATGTGAAAAGGCCGTTTTTACCAATAGATCAGATTGGTCATTTTCGTCAACATTCGATAAAATATATAAAGATAAAAAGAGAGGGGTCTTCTAATTTGGGAGCAGAGTTTTTAGTAGGCAGGTCCGGGAGTGGAAAAACGAAGCTGATCATCAACAGCATTCAGGATGAATTGCGCCGGGCTCCATTCGGGAAGCCGATCATTTTTCTAGTCCCGGATCAAATGACGTTTTTAATGGAATATGAGCTTGCTAAAACGCCAGATATGGGCGGGATGATACGCGCTCAAGTGTTCAGCTTTTCACGATTGGCCTGGCGCGTCCTTCAGCACACGGGAGGAATGAGCAGGCCGTTTCTGACGAGCACCGGCGTACAAATGCTCCTGCGCAAGCTCATTGAGGAGCATAAACAGGAGTTCAAAGTCTATCAAAAAGCGAGTGATAAAAGCGGGTTTACCGCACAGGTTGAGCGGATGCTGACAGAGTTTAAGCGCTATTGTCTGGAACCGGAGGATATCCGCCGGATGGCTGAAAGTGGAACGGCTTCCGAGTATCGCGGAGAACGTGTTTTATCTGAAAAGCTCCATGACTTATCGATTCTATATCAGCAAATGGAAAAAAGCCTCGCGGATCAATATCTTCATTCTGAGGATTATTTGACATTGCTGGCAGAGCATATCCCTCTTGCGGAAGATATAAAAGGCGCCCATATCTATGTGGATGGCTTTTATCAGTTTACACCGCAGGAGTTCAGGGTATTGGAGCAGCTTATGGTTCATGCGGAGCATATCACGTTTTCGCTCACAGCGGACAAGCCGTCATATGAGCGGGAGCCGCATGAACTGGAATTGTTCAGAATGACGGGGAAAACCTATTACCGCCTGCATCAGAAGGCGAAGGAACTGAATTTGGACATTACGTATAAAGAGCTGAGCGGGACTGAGCGGCATATAGAGACGCCGGAATTGGCCCATCTAGAGGCGCAGTATGAAGCGCGTCCGGCCGTTCCATACGCAGAAAAACAAGAAGCCCTTACTGTGATGCAGGCCGCAAACAGACGAGCTGAGCTGGAAGGCATTGCCCGGGAAATTCACGCCCTAGTCAGAGAGAAAGGATATCGCTATAAGGATGTAGCAATTCTTACGCGCCAGCCGGAAGACTACAAGGATATGGTCAAGGAAGTTTTCGCAGATTACGAAATTCCTTATTTCATTGACGGAAAAGCATCTATGCTGAACCATCCGTTAATCGAATTTATCCGGTCAAGCCTTGATGTTCTGAAAGGGAATTGGCGTTATGAAGCGGTGTTTCGCTGTGTGAAAACCGAACTGCTATTCCCGCTCAATGAACCGAAGGCCAAAGTGAGAGAACAGGTCGATCAGCTCGAAAATTACTGTATCGCCTATGGTATCAAAGGCGACCGCTGGACAAAGGGCGACCGGTTCCAATACAGGCGTTTTGTGTCATTGGATGATGATTTTGCGCAGACTGATCAGGAAATCGAAATGGAAAACATGTTGAATGACACCCGCGACTGGATTGTTCCGCCGCTTTTTCAGCTTCAAAAACGCATGAAAAAAGCGAAGACGGTTCAAGAGAAGGCAGAGGCGCTCTATCGTTATTTAGAAGAGACGGATGTGCCGCTGAAGCTGGATCAGGAAAGGCAGCGTGCTGAGGAAGACGGCAGAATCATTGAAGCGCAGCAGCATCAGCAGGCGTGGGACGCAGTCATTCAGCTGCTTGAGGAGTTTGTTGAAATGATGGGAGATGATGAGATTTCTCTTGATTTGTTTCAGCAAATGATAGAAGCCGGCGCGGAGTCGCTTACATTTTCGCTTATTCCGCCTGCGCTTGACCAGGTGTTTGTCGGCAATATGGATTTGTCCAGAATGTATGGCACCTCCTGCACCTTTGTGCTTGGGGCAAACGACGGCGTTCTGCCGGCACGCCCTGATGAAAACGGGGTCCTGTCGGATGATGACCGGGAATGGCTGAAAACGATTGGGGTTGAGCTCTCCTCAGGCGGACGGGAGCGTTTGCTTGATGAGCACTTCCTGATCTACATGGCGTTTTCAAGTCCGTCTGACCGGCTTTATGTATCGTATCCGATTGCTGATGCGGAAGGAAAAACGCTTTTGCCGTCGATGATCGTTAAGCGGCTGGAAGAACTGTTTCCGCATCATAAGGAGCGCCTGTTAACAAATGAACCTGAACAGGTCAGCGATGAGGAACAGCTGATGTATGTCGTCAATAAAAGCGTGGCACAGTCCTTTACCGCGAGCCAGCTCAGGTTATGGACGCGGGAATACGACATCAGCGACGTCTGGTGGAGCACGTACAATGTGCTGATGAGTGAGCCGGACAGGCTGCAATCGAAAAAGCTGTTCTCAAGCCTGTTTTTCCGGAATGAAGTGAAGCAGCTTGAACGCAGTGTGTCAAGACAGCTCTATGGTGAACGCATTCAGGGCAGTGTATCGAGAATGGAAACCTTTAACGCATGCCCGTTTTCCCATTTTGCGTCACACGGGCTGCAACTGAAGGAACGGCAATTCTTCAAGCTTGAAGCACCGGATATCGGCCAGCTGTTTCATTCCAGCTTAAAGCTGATTTCAGACAGGCTGCGTGAGCAAAAGCTGGATTGGCGCGATTTAACGAAAGAGCAGTGCGAGCTGTTTTCCTATGATGCGGTAGAGCGGCTGGCACCGAAACTTCAAAAGGAAATTTTGCTCAGCTCAAACCGGCATTATTATGTGAAGGAAAAACTGCAAAAAATTGTGACACGTGTGTCCGGCATTTTAAGCGAGCATGCGAAAGCGAGCGGATTCGTACCGATCGGGCTTGAACTGGGCTTTGGAGGAAAAGGGCCGCTTCCGCCGCTGACCTTTCAACTGAAAAACGGCTGTACGATGGAACTCGTCGGGCGAATTGACCGTGTTGATAAGGCTGAAAGCTCAAAAGGCCTGCTCCTCAGGATTGTCGATTATAAATCAAGTGACAAAGGCCTTGACTTAGCGGAGGTATATTACGGATTGGCGCTGCAAATGCTGACGTACCTTGATTTATCGATTACACATTCAGCTGACTGGCTCGGAATGAGGGCAACGCCAGCCGGAGTGCTGTATTTCCATATTCATGACCCGATGATTCAATCTAATCTCCCGCTCGGGCTTGGCGAGATTGAACAGGAGATCTTTAAGAAATTTAAAATGAAGGGCCTGCTCCTCGGCGATCAGGAAGTGGTTCGCCTCATGGATACAACCCTTCAAGAGGGACGGTCAAATATCATCAACGCCGGCCTGAAAAAAGACGGCTCTCTCAGATCAGACTCGGCAGCAGTCGGTGAAAAGGAATTTGATCTTTTGACAAAGCATGTGCGCCGTACCTTCCAAGAAGCAGGCGAACAAATTACCGATGGACGCGTATCCATTGAGCCGTACAAAATGAAGAACAAGACGCCGTGCACATATTGTGCGTTCAAATCAGTGTGCCAATTTGATGAATCACTAGAGGAAAACGAGTATCGCCCATTAAAAGCTGAAAAAGACAAGACGATACTTGAGTGGATAAAAAAGGAGGCGGAAGGCAATGAACATTCCTAAACCGGCAGACAGCACATGGACAGATGACCAATGGAATGCCATTGTTTCAACCGGCCAGGATATTCTCGTGGCAGCGGCTGCGGGCTCTGGTAAAACCGCTGTGCTCGTTGAACGAATGATTCGGAAAATCACCGCGGAGGAAAACCCGATTGATGTAGACCGCCTTCTCGTTGTGACATTTACAAACGCCTCAGCGGCAGAGATGAAGCACCGAATTGCGGATGCCTTGGAAAAAGAGCTTGTACAGCGCCCCGGCTCGCTGCATATCAGACGCCAGCTTTCTCTTTTGAATCGGGCCAGCATTTCGACGCTTCATTCCTTTTGCCTGCAAGTGCTGAAGAAATATTACTACTTGATCGATCTTGATCCGGGCTTTCGGATAGCTGATCAGACGGAAGGCGAGCTGCTGGGAGATGAAGTGCTTGACGAGCTGTTTGAAGACGAATACGCAAAGGGCGAAAAGGCGTTTTTTGAGCTTGTTGACCGCTACACGACAGACCGGCACGATCTGGATCTGCAATTTCTCGTTAAACAGGTGTACGAGTATTCCCGATCCCATCCCAACCCGGAGACGTGGCTGGAAAGCTTTGTTCATTTGTATGATGTATCAGAAAAGAGCGACATCGAGGAGCTGCCGTTTTATCAATATGTCAAAGAGGATATTGTAATGGTGCTTAACGGGGCGAAGGAAAAGCTCTTGCGTGCGCTTGAGCTGACGAAAGCGCCGGGCGGCCCGGCGCCGCGTGCTGAAAATTTTCTTGATGATCTTGCGCAGATTGATGAACTGATTCAGCATCAGGACGATTTTAGTGAACTATATCATCGTGTGCCCGCCGTCTCTTTTAAGCGTGCCAAAGCAGTAAAAGGGGATGAGTTCGATCCAGCGCTCCTTGATGAGGCGACAGATTTGAGAAATGGCGCAAAAAAACTGCTTGAAAAGCTCAAAACCGACTACTTTACGCGAAGTCCTGAACAGCACTTGAAAAGCTTAGCAGAGATGAAGCCTGTCATTGAAACGCTCGTACAGCTTGTCATCAGCTATGGAAAACGATTCGAAGCTGCGAAACAGGAAAAATCAATCATCGATTTTTCTGATTTGGAGCATTACTGTTTAGCGATTTTGACAGCTGAGAATGACAAAGGTGAACATGAGCCGAGCGAGGCTGCAAGGTTTTATCAGGAACAGTTTCATGAGGTGCTCGTTGACGAATATCAAGATACCAACCTCGTGCAGGAATCGATTCTGCAGCTCGTCACAAGCGGGCCGGAGGAGACTGGCAACCTGTTTATGGTAGGAGATGTCAAACAGTCGATTTATCGATTCAGGCTTGCGGAGCCGCTTCTTTTCCTCTCAAAATACAAACGGTTTACAGAGAGCGGAGATGGCACGGGGCGGAAAATCGACTTAAATAAAAATTTCCGAAGCCGGGCTGATATTTTAGACAGCACAAACTTTTTATTTAAACAGCTGATGGGCGGAAAAATCGGTGAGGTCGATTATGACGAGCAGGCTGAGCTGAAGCTTGGTGCGGCGTATCCGGACAATGACGAGACGGAAACGGAGCTGCTGCTGATCGACAACGCAGAAGATACGGATGCAAACGAGGAAGCAGAAGAGCTTGAAACCGTGCAGTTCGAGGCCAAAGCCATCGCTAAGGAAATTCGCAAGCTGATTTCATCGCCATTTAAGGTGTATGACGGAAAAATGAAAACACATCGCAATATTCAATACCGAGATATTGTGATTTTGCTCCGCTCCATGCCGTGGGCTCCGCAAATCATGGAGGAGCTGAGAGCACAGGGCATACCGGTTTACGCCAATTTAACGTCAGGTTATTTCGAAGCGGTCGAAGTCGCCGTCGCGCTTTCTGTGCTGAAGGTAATCGATAATCCGTATCAGGATATACCGCTTGCCTCTGTGCTGCGTTCACCGATTGTCGGAGCAGATGAAAACGAGCTGTCTTTGATCCGGCTTGAAAATAAAAAAGCGCCGTACTATGAGGCGATGAAAGACTACCTGGCTGCTGGTGACCGGAACGATGAGCTTTATCAAAAGCTGTTTACGTTTTACGGACATCTGCAAAAATGGCGCGTCTTTTCGAAAAACCACTCAGTATCTGAGCTGATTTGGGAAGTATACCGCGACACGAAATACATGGACTATGTCGGCGGGATGCCGGGCGGAAAACAGCGCCAGGCCAATTTGCGTGTTCTTTATGACAGGGCGCGTCAATATGAATCAACGGCTTTTCGCGGCTTGTTCCGTTTCCTGCGGTTTATCGAACGCATGCAGGAGCGGGGCGATGATCTTGGTACGGCGAG
>Ga0153917_1000219_pt1 | contig 47685 bp, 42 predicted proteins | sample TSFL001MetaG_FD_104695 | JGI IMG/M metagenome (GOLD analysis project Ga0153917, IMG submission 104695) | Attine ant fungus gardens microbial communities from Florida, USA - TSFL001 MetaG | ecosystem: Host-associated > Fungi > Mycelium > Unclassified | place: USA: Florida, Paynes Creek Historic...
CACCATCGCGGCCGGCGGGCAGGAGAAATATATCGAGGGCTTCGGCCCCAAGGCCCCGGGCTTCCTGAAGCTGCCCTTCGGCGACATCGCGGCCGTCAGGGACGCGATCACCGAGGAGACGGCCGGCATCCTCATCGAGCCCGTGCAGGGCGAGGGCGGCCTTCGCCCGGTGCCGAAGGAATTCATGCAGGAACTGCGCCGGCTCTGCGACGAATACGGCCTGCTGCTCATCCTCGACGAGGTGCAGACGGGCGTCGGCCGCACCGGCCGCCTCTTCGCCCATGAGAGCGCGGGCGTCACGCCCGACATCATGGCCATCGCCAAGGGCATCGGCGGCGGTTTCCCGCTCGGCGCCTGCCTTGCCACGAACGAGGCCGCCGCCGGCATGGTCGCCGGCACGCACGGCTCGACCTATGGCGGCAACCCGCTCGCCATGGCGGTTGGCAATGCCGTGCTCGACGTCGTCCTCGAGGACGGCTTCCTCCAGCATGTGCGCGACGTCGCGCTGGTCTTCCGCCAGGGGCTTGCGGCGCTGAAGGACCGTTTCCCCGAGGTCATCGAGGATATCCGCGGCGAGGGCCTGATGCTCGGCATCAAGGCGAAGGTTCCGGTCGCCGATCTCCTCAAGGCCGTGCGGGCGGAAAACCTGCTCGCCGTGCCGGCCGGCGACAACGTGCTGCGCCTGCTGCCGCCGCTGGTCGTCACGGCGGAAGAGGCGCGCGAGGGGCTCGCCCGCATCGAGCGGGCGGCGGAAAAGCTGACGGCGGCCGTGAAGGCTGCTTAAGGGACTGGGACAGACAGGACATATCATGGCCAAGCATTTTCTCGATCTTTCCGCCGTTTCGGAAAGCGATCTCCGCGTCATCATGGATGACGCGCACAGCCGCAAGGCCGCCAGCAAGGCCGGCACGGAAGGAAAGCCGCTCGCCGGCAAGATGCTGGCGATGATCTTCGAGAAGCCCTCCACCCGAACCCGCGTCTCCTTCGACGTCGGCATGCGCCAGCTCGGCGGCGAGACGCTGTTCCTGTCGGGCACGGAAATGCAGCTCGGCCGCGCCGAGACCATCGGCGACACGGCCAAGGTGCTGTCGCGCTATGTCGACGCCATCATGATCCGCACCACCGATCATGCGCGCCTGCTGGAGCTTGCCGAGCACGCCACCGTGCCGGTCATCAACGCGCTGACGGATCTCACCCACCCCTGCCAGATCATGGCCGACATCATGACCTTCGAGGAGCATCGCGGCCCCGCCAAGGGCAAGACCTTCTCCTGGATGGGTGACGGCAACAACGTGCTGCACTCCTTCGTCGAGGGCTCCGCCCGTTTCGGCTACACCATGAGGATGGCCGTGCCGATGGGCTCCGAGCCGGACGACAAGATCCTCAACTGGGCGCGCGACAACGGCGGCAACATCCTGCTCGGCCATGACCCGGAAGCCATCGCCGACGGCTCCGATCTCATCGTCACCGATTGCTGGGTCTCGATGAACCAGGAGCACCGCGCTCGCGGCCACAACATCTTCCAGCCCTATCAGGTCAACAAGCAGCTCATGGCGCGCGCCGACAAGGATGCCCTCTTCATGCACTGCCTGCCCGCCCATCGCGGCGAGGAAGTGACCGACGAGGTGATCGACGGCCCGCAGTCCGTGGTCTTCGACGAGGCGGAGAACCGCCTGCACGCGCAGAAGTCGATCCTTGCCTGGTGCTTCGGCGCCGTCTGACGCGGCCTTGAAATATCTGAGGGCACGCACGATCTAGGTGCCGACACCCGGCGCCGGAAGGCGTCGTCTCTGGCGCTTGCCCGCCCGGTATGGAATGATCGGGCGGCAGGAGCGCGAAATCACGATAGACGCTGTCGGACGTGGCGGGGCGCAAGGCCCGCGGCGCGGCGGTGTGCAAGGAGCAGAACGATGATGGCTGAAAACGCCCTGAAACTCGGTGAGCCCGGCTTTGCCGGCGACGACCATGTCCTGCCGTTCCAGGTGGAGGGCCTCGATGTGCGCGGCAGGGCCGTGCAGCTCGGCCCGATGCTCGACGGCATTCTCGGCCGGCACGATTATCCCGCGCCGGTCGCCCGGCTGCTCGCCGAAGCGATCACGCTCACCGTGCTGCTCGGCACCTCGCTGAAATTCGAGGGCAAGCTGATCGTCCAGACCAAGGGCGACGGCCCCGTCGACCTGCTCGTCGCCGATTTCGCCGCGCCGGAGAACGTGCGCGCCTATGCCCGCTTCGATGAGGCGGCGCTGGAGGCCGCCGTCGCCGAAGGTCGGACGGAACCGCATGAGCTGCTCGGCAAGGGCATTCTCGCCTTCACCATCGACCAGGGCGCGCATACGCAGCGCTACCAGGGCATCGTCCCGCTCGACGGCCATACGCTGGAGGAGATCGCCGGCGTTTATTTCCGCCAGTCCGAGCAGATCCCGACCAAGGTGCGCCTCGGCGTCGCCGAGCTCTACGATCGCGACGAGGCCGGCAAGGCCCGCCATCGCTGGCGCGCGGGCGGCATGGTCGCGCAGTTCCTGCCGCAATCGCCCGAGCGCATGCGCCAGGCCGATCTTCCCGGCGGCGACGGCGACGAGGCCGGCCACAAGATCGATGACGACGACAACTGGGCGGAAGCCAAGACCATGGTCGAGACGATCGACGCCGACGAGCTGACCGATCCGAATGTCGGCACCGAGCGGCTGCTCTATCGCCTCTTCCACGAGCGCGGCGTGCGCGTCTACCAGCCGCAGCAGGTCTTCGACCGCTGCTCCTGCTCGCGCGAGAAGCTGAAAGGCGTCCTTGCCGGCCTCAGCGCCGAGGAGATCGCCCATACGGCGGACGACAAGGGCGAGATCGCGGTGACCTGCGAGTTCTGCTCGACCACCTACCGCTTCGAGGCGGCGGAAGTCCTGCCGCAGTAAGGTGCGAAGGAAGTGCCCCTCATCCGCCTGTCGGCACCTTCTCCCCGCAAGCGGGGAGAAGGGAAGGATGCGGCGTCTCGTTTTTCACTTGCGACGATAATGTGAGGAAGCCGGTGCCATGGGTCTCCTTCGCCCCGCAGTCAAGGAGAAGGTGGCCGGCAGGCCGGATGAGGGGCAATCCCTCAATTCAGCGTGCGCGCCTGTCCCGGCGTATCCAGCGAGAACGCCGGAATGGCGACGTCGAAGGCCTCGCCCGTCTCCGCTTCCATGCGATACCGCCCGAACATGATACCCGACGGCGTCTCCAGCGGGCAGCCGGAGGAATATTCGTAGGTATCGCCCGGCCGCAGCACCGGCTGCTCGCCGATGACGCCCGGCCCGTTGACCTCGTCCACCTGTCCGTTCTGGTCGGTGATGTGCCAGTAGCGCGTCATCAGCCGCACCGCGACGTCGGAATGGTTGGAGATGACGACGCGGTATCCCCAGACATAGCGGCTGTCGTCGGGATCGGACTGATCGGCCAGATAATATGGCTCTACGGTCACTTCGATGTCGCGGGTCAGCGCACGATACATGGGAATGCCTTGGAATTTATTAGGCCCAGCTATTCTACAGGAATGTGGCTGCGTCAAGAACATGCAAAGAAGGCACCGGCCGCTCTGGCCGGTGCCTTTCCATCGTTTCCTTGATGGCGCGGTTTACGCCCCGACTTTGGCAAGCGCCCGCGCGAAATCCTCCAGCAGGTCCTCGCTGTCCTCGATGCCGGCGGAGAAGCGCACGGTGCCGGGCGAGATGCCGAGTTCGGCACGGGCCTCGTCCGTCAGGTTCTTGTGCGTCGTCGTGGCGGGATGCGTGATGAGGCTCTTGGCGTCGCCGAGATTGTTGGAGATCTTCACCACCTCCAGTGCATCCTGCAGCGCGAAGGCCGCGTCCTTGCCGCCCTTCAGCTCGAAGCAGACGAGCGTCGAGCCGCCCGACATCTGCCGGGCGATGATATCCGCCTGCGGATGGTCCTTGCGGCCGGGATAGATGACGCGGGCGACCTGACTCTGGTCGGCGAGGAAGTCGGCGAGGCGGCTTGCATTCTCCGTCTGCTGCCTGACGCGCAGCGGCAGCGTCTCGATGCCCTTCAGCAGCGTCCAGGCGTTGAACGGCGACATGGCGGGGCCGGTGTGGCGGAAATAATCCTGCAGGTGCTCGGCGATCCATTCCTTGTCGGAGAGCACGACGCCGCCAAGGCACCGGCCCTGCCCGTCGATATGCTTGGTGGCCGAATAGACGACGATATGCGCGCCGAGCTCCAGCGGCTTCTGGAAAAGCGGGGTCGCGAAGACATTGTCGACCACGACCTTCGCGCCGATCTGGTTGGCGAGCTTCGCCACGCCGGCGATATCGACGACTTCCAGCGTCGGATTGGTCGGGCTTTCGAGGAAGAACACCTTGGTATTCTTCCGGATCGCCTTTTCCCAGTTGGCAAGGTCGCGGCCATCGACCAGCGTGCATTCGATGCCGTATTTCGGCGCCAGCGTCTCGACCACCCAGCGGCAGGAGCCGAAGAGCGCGCGGGCCGCGACGATATGGTCACCGGCCTTCAGCTGGCAGAGGATGGCGGCGGTGACGGCGGCCATGCCGGAGGCGGTGGCGCGGGCGTCCTCCGCGCCTTCCAGCAGGCACATGCGCTTTTCGAACATGTCGTTGGTGGGGCTTGCATAGCGGGCGTAGATGAAGCCGTCCGTCTCGCCCTTGAAGCGGGCCTCGGCGGCCGCCGACGTGTCGTAGACGAAGCCTTGTGTCAGGAAGATCGCCTCGGCGGTTTCGCCGTGCTGGGAGCGGGTGGTTCCGCCGTGAACGAGTTGGGTGGCCGGGCGCCAGGACTTGCTCATGTGATCGTGCCTTCAAACAAAAAAACCGGCCGCGTAAGCAGGCCGGTTTGTCACCCGGCCTTTTTAGCTACTTGTTTTACGTGGCTGCAAGCCGGCCGGCCAAATCACCACGGGATAATCTGCTAATACTGCGGCCCTGCGCTTGCGTCAATTGCCGGCATTTGGTTTTGTGCGAGCCCTCTGAGAGGGACGGTACGACCATGGCTTCTGCGACGCGCAGCACGGGCATTCTGGCGGACAACGCCATTCGCGGCTTGTTCGAGAGCGGCAGGCTGAAGAGCGAGGCGGCGCTCGACGGCGACCAGATCCAGCCGGCAAGCCTCGACCTGCGCCTCGGCGCGAAGGCCTTCCGCGTGCGCGCCAGCTTCCTGCCCGGTCCCTCCCATCTCGTCGCCGACAAGCTCGACCGGCTGCAACTCCACGTCATCGACCTTTCAGAGGGCGCGGTGCTGGAGACCGGCTGCGTCTACATTGTGCCGCTGATGGAAAGCCTCGACCTGCCGGCGGACCTCGCCGCCTCGGCGAACCCCAAGAGCTCCACCGGCCGTCTCGACATCTTCACTCGCGTCATCACCGACCGCGCGCAGGAATTCGACAAGATCCCGGCCGGCTATTCCGGCCCGCTCTATCTGGAAATCTCGCCGCGCACCTTCCCCATCGTCGTGCGCCGCGGCTCGCGCCTGTCGCAGATCCGTTTCCGCAGCGGCAACGCCCTGCTCGGCGAAAGCGAACTGCTGGCGCTGCACGCCTCGGACACGCTCGTCGCCAGCGAGACGCCGAACGTCTCCGGTGGCGGCATCGCGCTTTCCATCGACCTCAAGGGCACCGGCCCGGACGGGCTCATCGGCTATCGCGGCAAGCACCACACCTCCGTCGTCGACGTCGACCGCAAGAACCAGCACGACATCTACGATTTCTGGGAGCCGCTGTTCAGCCGCGGCCGCAACGAGTTGATCCTCGATCCGGACGAGTTCTACATCCTCGTCTCGCGCGAGGCCGTGCATGTCCCGCCGCTCTATGCCGCCGAGATGACGCCCTTCGACCCGCTCGTCGGCGAGTTCCGCGTCCACTATGCCGGCTTCTTCGATCCAGGCTTCGGCCACGCCCCCGCCGGCGGCTCCGGCAGCCGCGCGGTGCTGGAGGTGCGCAGCCATGAAGTGCCCTTCATCCTGGAACACGGCCAGATCGTCGGCCGCCTCGTCTACGAGCATATGCTGAACGCCCCCGAAGGGCTCTACGGCTCCGGCCTCGGCTCCAACTACCAGGCGCAGGGTCTCAAGCTCTCCAAGCATTTCCGCGCCGGCTGAGACCGGTCTTTTCGCCCTTTACAATGAAGTTAAACGTTTTTATCGTGCGATAGACGTTTGATGACCTTCGCGCGGGGCGAGGGAAGACGAGCCAGACGGGACGCGATGCCAAGACCCACGATCAAGACCATCGCGCAGGAGACGGGCCTTTCGATCGCCACCGTATCGAAGGCGCTGAACGACAGCCCGCAGGTGCGGCCGGAAACGCGCGCCATCGTCGTGGCTGCCGCTGAGCGCGTCGGCTACCAGCTCAACATGCATGGCGTGCAGCTGCGCACCGGCAAGACCTACCAGGTCGCCGCCATCATGACCGCGCCCGGACCCAAGCAGAACGAATGGGAGGGCGTCGAATACGCCCAGCTCCTCAGCGGCATTTCCTGGGCGCTGGAAGAAAGCCCCTACCGCGTCTCGCTCTATGCCGTGCGCACTTTCGAGGAGAGCCTCGCCACCATCCGCCAGATCGTCTCGCTGAAAAAGGCCGACGGCATCATCGTCTCCGGCACGCATGCGGACGATCCGCGCATCCGCATCATGCAGGAGGCCGATTTCCCCTTCGTCACCTACGGCATCACGCTGCACAATGCCCCGCATGCCTTCGTCGACGCCGACAACGACCGGATGATCCGCCACTCTGTCGCCCGCCTCGCCGAACGCGGCCACCGCCGCATCGCCCTGGTCAATCCCATGGCCGAGCTCAGCTACGCCATCGTCCGCCTGGAAGCCTACCGAGAGGCCCTCGAAGCCGCCGGCCTCCCGTTCGACCCCGCCCTTATCGCCCACGGCCACCTGACGCCCGCTTTCGGCCGCGAGAACGTGCTTGCAATGTCCGCCCTGCCGAACCCGCCGACCGCCTATATCTGCGCCAACGAAGCCTCTGCCCTCGGCGCCTTCTCCGGCTTCCACGAGCGCGGCCTCGTCCACGGCCGCGACGCGGTGATTAACGCGACCGACGACCTCAATGTCAGCCAGTACTTCGCCCCGCCGATCACCACCTATTACCTGCCGATCCACGAGCCGAGCGAGTTGCTCGGCCGATACATCCTGCGCCGCATGGAAGGCGAGCCGCCCGAGGCGCTGCAGGTGCTCGTCATGCCCAGGCTGATCGAACGCTCCGACGATCGACTTGTGTGACGTGGCCGTGGCGAACGGCTGAAATAAGTCGCTGCCCTAAAAGTTAGTGCTGCTTTATTAGAAGTCCTTCTTCAAGAAGAGGTTTCGCAGTTTCCAGTAGGGTGTGGAAGCTCAGTCCAAGCAGTTCGGCAATCTGGAAAAGACTGCGTCGGCCATCGCAATAAGAGATCATATTCATCATATCCCTGACGTGATTGGCTGAGCCCTTTTGTGATATGTCTGGATAGAGGCCGCGCTTGCCAAGTTGTGGCTCGCCGATCGTCGTTACCAATGGGGTGAAATCATTCTCCAGAATGGAGATGGCGGACTTGAGTGCCCCAAAGCCACCAGCAAGCCCCCTGCTGGTAACCACCCCTCCCAAAGTATCGAGCGACGTGTGGTATTCAGGATACTCTCCGTATTTTGACCGCATGATGGTTGCAATGGGAAGATCAGCGCCTGGTGCGCAATATTGCCGCTCGTCACTTCCTCGGTCGAGCCAAGTGTAGCGCTTGAAATCAGCACTCAGGTGCTTCAGAACGTGGAGCGCTACGTGATCGGAAATCGTGTTTCCATTACGAGAGGGAAGGTAAGAGTAACAGCGATCATCGCCGACACAAGAGATATTGAAGCCCGCTCGAACGCGCTTACGCATCTCATCAAGGTTCCTGCTAAGGTAAACGAGAGACCCAATTGTTTCTGGAATGAAAACGATCCGGTAGCTATATTTCAGCGCCGGCTGCGCGAGGAGCCACTTCGACAGAGCGGCGGTTACAACAGGTCCGGATAGCTCATTGTTCGCCATGGAGGGATGACAGACGTAGGTGGAAAGAAAGATTTCCTCTTCTTTCTCGCCGGGAATCAGAAGCTCACCATAGTTAAGAACGCCTGGTTTGAGTTCGGCATTGATGACCACGCGATATATTCCGTTGGAAAGGGAATCCCGTTGGTTCTGTGAAAGGCAAAACCCCCATCTACGCTTATAATATGATGTCACGTATGGGATGGCGTCGGGCTGATCCGGGAGAGAATATAGGTGCTTCTGCAGCTCATCGAGAGTTAATTTTATATCGATTGGTTCAGAATAGCCGACGATGTGGAGATTGTTTTTGGAGAATTCTATAATATTTTTCCCCGTCTCGTCCTGAATATATGCTTCTTGAATATTTCATTCTGATGGAACTTCCCAGTCGAAGGCTTTTTCTCCTGAATTTATGCTATGGATGCTTAATGGCGGCAATTCCGCCTTTAATCTCTGCAGTGTGGCTCGAACAGCATTTCCTGTCAGGAAGCGAGGCAGTGGCCAAAGTTCTTCTGCTAAGGCGTAGCACCATTCGCCAACCATAATATCCTTTGGTTCGAAGAAAATAAGTTCTGCTGATTTCATAGAGATATTCATTTGCCTTGCCCGCCTCGATTATGGCTTTTGTCGTGTTGAAAAGAGTCCGTGCGCTAATGGCACGTAAGCCGGTCTTAATTCGCGGCCGATCTCCCCTGTATAAGCCCTCGCTCCAGAGCTTTTCCCCCATTCTGTCGACGCTAGTTAGCACGTTACGCTCAAGGTTTCGCACGAAGATCGAATACGTTCTATCTCCCGTTATCCCTTGTGCATCTGTGTAGGGCGCGGTGAACGGCTTATGGTAGCGGTAGGAAACGCCGGTCATTTCTTCTACGTGGTGATAGAAAGTCATCGAGTTCTGATCAGGAAGATCGAGGACGGCAATATCGCCGTCCATTTTCCTCAGCATCCCAAACGGCGAATTGTCGCCATAGGCCGAATAATTATCAATCTTTGCGAAATCCGCGGATTGGGCCCCAATGACGGCAAAGGAATAGACGGGGTGACCGGTGCGGACGGCCCCATTGAAAACACGTGCTGCTTCTGTGAAGGCGCCCATATGGCTAGGCGTGCTCTTGATATTGAATGTGACGCCCTTGGTGAACTCGAAATTGAATAGGGGAACGATCAGAGTTCCTGCTGACCCCAGCCTCTCTAGCACTGCGTATAGAATGTCTATCGGTGTGCAGTGTTGCTCTTTTAGCGACCGAGAAAGGGAACTGTGGAGAAGGAGGACCGAGCCCGGTCGAATGACGTCAAGATTTATCAAGGGCGTACCTCAGAGAGTGGCCGCTAGGTCCCCAGCGACACGTGGGCCTTATCGTTATGATTGGGAGACGCTGATATGAAAAGAGGGGCGCGAAGAATCATCTTTCTCGAAGCTCACTTCTCTCCCATTGGCAGTAACAGAAGGTCGTATGATTGCGAAGTTCGTAGCAACATCAATTTGGTCGGGACAATGTTTTTCCTAATCGTTGAATTTCGTACGCTGAAGTGGCGGCAGGACATTTGGATGAATTATTGTAGGGTTCTCGGGGATATTCTGCTTCGCTGATCGAACGCTCCGACGATCGGCTCGCTTGACACGCTTCGCGAACTGTTGAATGGATGCGCCATCGGCGCTGCCCTGCGGGTATGATGTAATGGTAGCCTGTCAGCTTCCCAAGCTGAACGCGCGGGTTCGATTCCCGCTACCCGCTCCAGCCGCCTGTCTTTCTTCCTTTCTCACTTGAAGCCGTTGATTTTCCCGCGCCTATGTCGCGTGCATCCCTCGTGCGGCTCAAAATAAAAACGTTTATATTTCTTCTTGAAAACGTTTATATTCCTTGTTACCGTTTTTCCAGGATGGGAGGAGGGTGCCTGTCCGTGGGATTTGTCGAGTGTCTGCCGCTGTGGCGGAGCCGACGTTGAGGAGGAAGAGATGAGGAAATTCGTTGCAACGCTTGCGCTTGCCGCTCTCGTGGCGGGCGGTGCCCATGCGGCCGATCTTGGCGGCAAGCTGCTGAAGGTCGGGTCCGACACGACCTCGCCGCCGATGGAGAGCGTCGACACGGCGACCGGCCAGATCGTCGGCTTCGACGTCGACGTGGTCAACGCCATCTGCGTCAAGATCAATTGCCAGGCCGAATTCGTGACGACCGGCTGGGACGGCATCTTCGCCGCGCTCGATCAGGGCAGCTTCGATCTCGTCGCCTCGGGCGTCTCGATCACCGACGAGCGCAAGAAGGCGATGGATTTTTCCGATCCCTACATCATCAACAGCCAGGCCGTGCTGACGCGCGCCGAGGACCAGGGCATCACGCTCGACAAGTTCAAGGCAGAAGGCCGCAAGCTTTCCGCACAGGCCAACACGACGGACGCGCAGGTCGCCGAAGGCGTGGTCGGCAAGGAAAACGTCGCTGCCTATGACAGCTTCAGCGCCGCCATCATCGCGCTCAAGAACAAGGACGTCGACGGCGTCGTGATCAACGGAGCGAACGCCGCCGCCTATGAGCGCGAATTCGCCGGCGAGCTCGTCGCCTCCATCAAGGACCTGGAATCCGACCCGCTCGGCCTCGTCTTCCGCAAGGGCGACGAGAATGTCGCGGCCTTCAACGAGGGCCTGAAGGCCATCAAGGACGACGGCACGCTCGACAAGCTGATCGCCAAGTACTGGGGCCTCAAGTAAGGCTCGCGCGGGGGCGCCGTCTGGCGCTCCCGCTTCCTTCCCGATTGCGCCGCGGAGGCCGGAATGTCGTTCGTCAGAAGCGTGAGGCCCAGCAATCTGGTGATCCTCGCCGCGCTGCCCTTCATCGTCTATCTCTTTGCCTCCTCGGGCGATTACCAGCGCGCGCTGCGCGCCATCCTCGGCATCGAGCCGGGCTCGGGCGTCTATGTGCCGGGCTTCCTGCTGCTGACGGTCGCTTTTTCCGCGGGCCTCGGCGTCCTGATCCTGTCCCGGGCGAAGGCCGCGCGACCGCGCCTGACGATCGCCACCGGCCTCGTCGCGCTCGTCGCGACGGCCGCCATTCTGGCCGGTGATCTCGTCCATCCCTTCATCGCCTCCGTGGTGGCGAACGGCGTCGATGCGTTCAAGTCCGACCTCGTGGTCAAGGGCGCGACGCCCCGCCAGCTGACGGAAGCGGCCGATCTCATGGTGCGCGGCGTGGAAGGCTGGCTCTGGCCGGCCTATGCCGTGCTTCTGCTCGCCGGCCTCGGCCTGCTCTTCCTCGGCAGCCGGGCGGCCGTGCCGGCGGAAAGCCTCGCGCGCCGCGCTGGCTCCTGGCTCACCGGCCTTCTCAACGGCGCAGGCCTCGTCTTCGTGCTGCTCTTCGCCCATCTTGCCTTCGCCTCGGGCCTTGCCACGACCATCCGCGCCGCCATCGCGGCCTATATTCTCGCCGCCATTCTCGGCCTCGTCTGGGTGGGGCTCTTGAAGCTGCGTTATACGCGCCGCAACCTCGTCACCTTCGCCGCGCTGACAGCCGTCTTCGCCGCGCTGGCGGCCTGGTTCCTGCTGCAGCCGAAGGATGGCTACGTGCTGGCCGGCACGCTGGAAGGCAAGGTCGGCATCGTCACCAATACGCCCTCCGGCCTCATCAGCGCCGTGCGCTTCGGCCAGTACGAGGGCGGCCCGACGACCGAGACGCCGGTACGCACCTTCGTGACGCCGCAGCAGGCCATCGAGGCCATCGGCAAGAAGGAGGATGTCAGCGGCGCATTGCTGCCGTCGGCCTCCGTTCCCGCCGACTGGCCGCGCCTCTGGCAGGTCGAGGCGCTGAACGACCGCGACCGCGCCACCGGCATAACCTTCGCCGTCATCGCCATCATCCTCGGCCTGCTCACCTTCGGCGGCTTCCTGCATCGCCGCCATCCGCTGTCCATCGGCTCGGAATTCGTCGTCGATACGATCCGCGGCATCCCCATGCTCGTCATCGTGCTCTATGTGGGCCTGCCGCTCTCGGGCGCGCTGAAGGATGCGACGGCCGGCGTCTTCGACCCGCCGAACCTGATGCGCGGCATCGTCGCCATGGCGCTCGCCTATTCGGCCTATCTCGCGGAAATCTTCCGCTCGGGCATCAACGCCATTCCGGCGGGCCAGATCGAGGCGGCGGGCAGCCTCGGGCTGAACCGCTGGCAGACGGCGCGGCTCGTCATCCTGCCGCAGGCCTTCCGCATCGTCATCCCGCCGCTCGGCAACGAGCTGATCGCGATCCTGAAGGACACCTCGCTTCTCTCCATCCTGTCGATCCGCGATATCACGCAGCGCATGCGCGAGTTCCAGTCGGCGAGCTTCCTGCCGTTCGCGCCGTACAATTCGGCGGCGATCCTCTACATCCTGCTGACGCTCGCCGCCGCCAGCCTCATCAGCCTCATCGAGAAGAAATATGACGTCAAGCACCGCTGACAGGGGAACGGTCCTCATCACCGGCGCCTCGCGCGGGCTCGGCCGGACGCTTGCCGATCTCTATGCGGCGGCGGGCCTGCGCGTCATCGCCTGCATGCGGCAGGCCGCGCCGGACGCCGAAACGCTCGACGTTGCGGACGAGGGCTCCATCGCCGCGCTCGGCGAGAGGCTAGAGGGCCAGCCGGTCGATATCGTCATCAATAATGCGGCGGTGCGCGGCGATACCGGCGGCCTCGGCTCGCTGGCGACGGGCGATTTCCTCGAGGTCATGCGCATCAACGCGCTCGCGCCCCTGCTGCTTGCCCGCGCGCTCCGGCCCAATCTCCTGGCCGGCCGTCGCAAGGTCCTCGTCAATATCAGCAGCCGCGCCGGCTCGCTGGCCGAGGGCACGATCGACGACGAGGACGGCGACTACGCCTACCGCTGCTCCAAGGCGGCGCTCAACATGGCGACGGTCAAGCTCGCGCAGGATTTCCGCCGCGACGGCATCGCCGTGATTTCGCTGCATCCCGGCTGGGTGCGCACGGATATGGGCGGCGCGGAAGCCGCCATCGACGTGGCCGAGAGCGCGGCGGGCCTGAAGGCCCTGATCGACGCCACGACACTCGCCGAAACCGGAGGTTTCCGGGCTTACGACGGCCGGACGGTCGCCTGGTAAAGCCCCTCCGATCGTAACGATGACGGCGCCATGGAACCGGTGCCGGGAATGACAAGGACAAGAAAGTGCATAAGCCGCTAGACCACCAGAACCGCTTCGACGCCGCCCGCAAGGAGGCCGGCATGCTGGAGCTTGGTGTCTGCTATTATCCGGAACAGTGGCCGCGCGAGAAATGGGACGAGGACGCCCGCCGCATGGCTGAACTCGGCCTTGCCTGGGTGCGTATCGGTGAATTCGCCTGGTCGCATATCGAGCCGCGTTCCGGCACCTTCCACTGGGAGTGGATGGACGAGGCGATCGAGGTACTCGGACGCGCCGGCCTCAAGGTCATCCTCGGCACGCCCACGGCCGCCCCGCCGAAATGGCTGGTCGATCTTTACCCGGATATCCTTCCGGTCGATGCGCGCGGCGTCGTGCGCAAGTTCGGCGCGCGCCGGCACTACTGCTTCTCCAGCCGCCGCTACCGCGTGGAGGCTGCGCGCATCACCGAGGCCATGGCGCGCCGCTACGGCGACAACCCCTTCGTGCACGCCTGGCAGACGGACAACGAATACGGCGATCACGACACGATCCACAGCTATTCCGACGAGGCGAAGCGCGCCTTCCGCGAATGGCTCGCCGCGCGCTACGGCACCGTCGAGGCGCTGAACGAGGCCTGGGGCACCCGCTTCTGGAGCATGCATTACAACGGCTTCGAGGAAGTGGACCTGCCGAACAACCTCGTCGAGGAGCCGACGCCGAGCCATCTGGTCGATTACTTCCGCTTCTCGTCGGACCAGGTGAAGAGCTTCAACAAGGCGCAGGTGGAGATCATCCGTCGCCATTCGCCGGGCCGCCTCGTCACGCATAATTTCATGAACCAGAACACCGACTTCGATCACTACAAGGTCGGCGAGGATATCGATGTCGCTTCCTGGGACGTCTACCCGATGGGCGGCCTCGTCAATGGCCGGCTGAGCGACGAGGAGAAGGCACGCTACCTGCGTGTCGCCGATCCCGACCAGACGGCGTTCAACCACGATCTCTACCGCGCCGTCGGCAAGGGCCGTGTCTGGGTGATGGAGCAGCAGCCGGGGCCGGTGAACTGGGCGGCCTACAACCAGTCGCCCGCCGACGGCATGGTGCGCCTGTGGACCTGGCTCGCCTATGCCCATGGCGTCGACATGGTCTCCTATTTCCGCTGGCGCCAGGCGCCCTTCGCGCAGGAGCAGTTCCATGCCGGCCTGCTGCTGCCGAACAGCGAGGCCGACCAGGGCTATCTGGAGGTCGCCGAGGTCGCCGCGGAAATGGCGCGCCTGCCGCAAGGCGAGGTCCGTGAAAAGGCAGCGGTCGCCATCATGCTCGATTACGAATCGCGCTATGCCACCCGCGCATTGCCGCAGGGCAGGGGCTATGCCGCCTCCGCCATCGCGCTCGACTGGTATTCCGCGGTCTCCCGGCTCGGCGTCGATGTCGATTTCATCGGCCAGCATTCCGATCTTTCCGGTTACAAACTGGTGCTCGCACCCGACCTCGTCATCCCCGATGCGGATTTCATTGCCCGGCTAAAGGCCTCCGGCGCCAAGGCGCTGTTCGGCCCGCGCAGCGGTAGCAAGACGCGCGACATGCACATCCCCGCCGACCTGCCGCCCGGCCCGCTCGCCGACCTTATCGATTTCCGCGTGACGCGCGTAGAGTCCCTGCCGGACTACCACAGCGAGCCCGTGCGCTACGGCAATGCCAGCCATCCGGTCACCGGCTGGCGCGAGACGATCCGCACCAGCGAGACGGTGCTCGCGACCTTCGAGGGCCCGCACCATACGGGTGCCCCGGCGGTGATCGGCAACGAGCGGGCGCGCTATGCCGCCACCCTGCCGCAGGGCGAGTTTCTGATGCGGCTGATGGGCGACACGCTCGGCTGGGCGGGTGTCGTAAGCCTGCCCGATCTCGGCGACCTCCGGCTTGCCCGCCGCGGCCGCCTGCGCTTCGCCTTCAACTATGGCAGCGCCCCGGCCACCGTGCCGGCCGCTCCCGATGCCGACTTCCTCGTCGGTGCTCGTGAGCTCGCGCCGGTCGGGGTGGCGATCTGGACGGAAGACGGGCGCTGATGCCGGCCGCTCACTCGGCGGCGGCCGGCATCGCTTCGGGCTGCACCTTCGTCTGTGCCGGGCGGTGGGCCGTCTTGTTCCAGAAAAACGGGTTGCTGTGCAATTCGCGCACGGCGCGCCAGGCGGCCTGCGAGATGAGCAGCCAGTAAAGCGGCGTCAGCAGCCAGCGCGGGCCGACCGCCAGCCGCTCGGCCTGCGTCATGCCGATGCGGCCGAGCGCGATGAAGACCGCATAGCTGCCGGCGATATTGGCGAAGTCGAGGGCGAAAAGCGTCAGGTCGAGCGGGCCGACGGTGGTCGCCTCCAGCACGGCGAGGCGCCAGACGATGACGCCGATATAGCCGAGGATCAGCGGATGGGCGAGCGAGGAGAGAATGAGCCCGCCCACCAGCACCTGGAAGACGAGGCTCGGCCCGAGCCCCATCTCCCGCACCAGCAGCGCCGGCTTGCGCATCAGCACCAGCCATGTCTGCAGCCAGCCCTTGAACCAGCGCGTGCGCTGGCCGAGCCAGGCGCGGACCTGCGTCGGCGCTTCCTCGTAGGTCGGCCGGCTGATCACCCCGCAGCGGTAGCCGCGCCGGTAGAGGCGCAGGCCAAGGTCGGCATCCTCGGTGACGTTATAGGGGTCCCACCCGCCGACCTCCTGCAGCACCGCGGTGCGGAAATGGTTCGACGTGCCGCCGAGCGGCATCGGCATGCGCGCGGCGGCAAGCCGCGGCAGCAGCACGCGGAAGAGGCCGGCATATTCGACCGCGAAGAGCGCGCTGATCCAGTTCTCCCGCGCATTGGTGATGATCAGCGGCGCCTGGAGACAGGCGATATGCGCCGGCCCCGCCGTGAAGGTGCGCCAGGCTTCCTCCATCTGCATCGGGTCGACCCGGTCCTCGGCGTCGTAGATGACGAGATAGTCGCCCCGCGCCGCGCCCAGCGCATAGGTCAGCGCCTTCGGCTTGGTGCGCGGCCGGCCGGGTGGTACCTCCACCACCTCGTATTGCGGGCCGAGCGGCATGGCGGCGAGCGCGTCCAGCGTTTCCCGGTCGTCCGCCTCGCAGATCAGCTTGATGTCGAGGCAGGAGGTCGGCCATCGTAGCCGGTCGAGCGTGGCGACGAGCTGCGGCACCACCGCGGCCTCCCGGTAGAGCGCGACGAAGACGGAATAGACCGGCCGCCGGCCGAGGGGCAATGTCGGGCGCGGGCGGTACTTCTCCCACCATTTGGCGAAGAGCGCCACGGCGCGGATGACGACGGTGGCGGAGAAGAAGAGGCCGAGCACGATATGCAGCAGCAACAGCACCGTGCCCGGCTGCGTGAGGAGCAGCATGGCGATGAGCGTGAGCGCGGTGCCGATATAGAACCCCTGCTGCCCCCAGAGGGTGATGCGGGCGCTCGCCTCCGGCGCCGTGCCGAAAAGCTGCTCGACCGTCTCGCGCAGCCGGCGGCCGCGGCCCGCCTGCCAGAGGGCGGCGCGCAGCGCGGTGGGCGTGGTGGCGATCATCCGGGAGCGCATTTCCCCGGAAGCCTGCAGCCTCTCGCGAAGATCATCGAGCCGCGCCGCGCTCGGCACGATCGCCGTTATCGGCGCGCGGGCCGGCTGGCGCAGCCGCAGCATCACCGGCTCGACGAGCTGGCTGTCCGCCCCGGGCAGATCCTCGATCTCCTTCGGGTCCAGCACGGGATGGAAGGGCAGGCCGAGGATATCGGCAAGCGCTTCGTAATAGATATCGTGCGAGACGGCGCCGCTCGCCAGCACCTCGGCTTCCAGTGTCGTGCCGTTCCGGCCGGCCTGCACCAGCATGGCGGAAATCAGCGGCTTGGAAAGGCCGAGCCGGCGGAAGAGCCGCGCCTCGTCCATGAGGCGGTCGGGCACCTGTCCTTCTTCGGCCGGCGGCAGGACCGTCTCCTGCCGGACACCGATTGCGGTGGCGAAAGCCATGTCGTCGGGATATTCTGCCAGCGTCATGCCGTCCCACCGTCGCTTTCGCGCCGGCGCCCTCCTAAACCCCAAGTTGATTGTAATGTGGCAAAACAGAATTTCATCCCTTAAAATGCATGGGCTTTTTGCGCTCTGCCTGCTGGCGGCCGCGATGAAACCGCTGTCCCTTGCCGCCGAGGAGCGGTCGCCCGTCGATCTGCCGATCCTCTTCGACACCCGCGAGCGCATCGCCCGGCCGGACCTTTCCGGCCTCGTCCGGCTGCGCTTCCTGACGACGGTGGATTTCCCGCCGTTCAATTTCATCGACCAGACCGGCAAGCTCGCCGGCTTCCATGTCGATCTCGTGCGCGAGATCTGCCGCGAGCTGGCGCTGACGGAGAAGTGCCAGATCCAGGCGGTGACCTTCCCGGAGTTGGAAAAGGCGCTCACCGACGGCAATGGTGAGGCGGTGGCCGCGGGCATCGCTGTCAGCACGCCGTTGCGCGAACGCTTCGCCTTCTCCCGGCCCTTCATGCGCCTGCCGGCGCGCTTCGCCGTCGGCAAGAAGACGCCGCCCCCGGGCGAGACCGCGGCAAGCCTTGCAGGCCGCAAGGTCGGGGTCGTCGCGGCAAGCGCCCATGAGGCGATGCTGAAGGCCTTCTTCCCGAAGATCGAGGCGCAGCCGTTCCCCGACCGGGCGGCGCTGCTTGCGGCGCTGAAAGATGGCAAGGTGGACGCCGTCTTCGGCGACGGCATGCAGCTCGCCTTCTGGACGAGCGGGGCGGACGCGTCCGGCTGCTGCCGCCTGTTCGACGGTCCGTATCTGTCGGAGAAATTTCTCGGCGAAGGTATGACGATCATGCTGCGCAAGGAAGACACCGCGCTGACGGGCGCCATCGACCATGCGCTGCTTGCGCTTTCGCGGAGCGGTCGCCTGCAGGAAATCTACCTGCGCTACTTCCCGGTCAATCTCTACGGCGGCTGATGGAAGCCTCTACTGGCTCGCCCAGATAATGCGGGCGATCCAGTCGACCTCGTCCATGTCGAAATTGCGGTTGGGGTGCTCGGGATTGAGCGAGACGAGCTCGATGCTGCGCGGGCTCTGGCGGTGCAGCACCTTGGCCATCACCTCGCCCTCGCGGGTCTTCACCACGACACGGTCGCCGCGGCGCACCTGCGCGCCCGGCTCGACGATCAGCACGTCGCCGTCGCGGTAGAGCGGCAGCATGCTGTCGCCCTGCACCTCCAGCGCATAGACGCCGGCCTTGCGGTCGGGCGAGGCGGGAAACTCCACCACGTCCCAGCCCTGGCCGGCGGGAAAGCCGCCATCGTCGAAGAACCCGCCCGCGCCGGCCTGGGCGAAGCCGAGCAGGGGAATGCTGCCGGGCTGCGGCGGAAAGGCGCCCTGCGGCAGGGCCGCGTCGCGGACGGGGTCGGAAAGGGTGAAGAACTCGTCGATGGATGCGCCCGTCGCGTCGAGCACCTTGGCGATCGATTCCGTCGAGGGCCAGCGCTGCCGGCCGTCGACGCCCTGCCGCTTGGATTTGTTGAAGGATGTCGGGTCCAGCCCTGCGCGGCGGGCAAGCCCGGACGGGGAGAGCCGATGGCGCTCGGCGAGGGCGTCGATTGCCGCCCAGATCCGGTCGTGGGAGAACATGCTTGCGAAACCCTGCCAAGGCGGCGGACCGGCTGGTGCCGGTCCGAATGGTCGGAAGCATAGCCAAGGACGCCGTCCGAGTAAAGAAAAAAGGATTATTTTCCTGTTTCTGCGCCGGCCGCAGCCTGCTGCGCGCGTCGGCGCGCCACCACGCTTTCCCGCCAGATGGTGAAGATGCCCGCGCCGACGACGATGGCCGAGCCGATGACCGTGTTGAGGTTCAGCGTCTCGCCGAAGACGGAAACGCCGATGATCGCCGCCAGCACCACCTGCAGGTAGGTGAGCGGCTGCACCGCCGCGGCATCGAGGAGGTCGTAGGCGCGGATCAGGAAATAGTGGCTCGACATGCCGGTGATGCACAGCAGCCCCATCCAGAGCCAGTCAGTCGGCGTGAGGCTGGCCCAGAAGAACGGGCCGACGAGCGAGATCGCGACGGCACCCGCCACGCCGATATAGAAGAAGCTCGTCGAGGCGGGATCGTCGCGGCTGGCAAGCCGCGTCGCGATCACATAGAGGGCGAACATCAACGCGCCGGCCAGCGGCAGCAGGACGCTGGCGTCGAAGGCGCTGCCGGCGGGGTCGATGACGATCAGCACGCCGCAAAGCCCGACGGCGATGGCCGTCCAGCGCCGCCAGCCGACCCGCTCGCCGAGAAGCGGCATGGACAGGAGCGCCACGAAGATCGGCCCGGAGGAGAGGATCGCCTGCGAATGGGCAAGGCCGACCGTGCTGAAGGCGGTGATGACGACGACGATCTGGAAGGCGAGCAGCACGCCGCGCAGGATTTGCAGCAACGGCCGCTTCGTCGCCGCCGCGGCCCGCAGGCCGCCGGGGCTGCGCGCACCCAGCACCAGCGCGAAGGCGCCGAAGGCCCAGAAGCGCAGCATGGCGATGAAGACAGGCGGATAGGCGCTGCCGAGATGCTTCGAAATGGCGTCCTGCACGCTGAAGATCATGATCGCGAGCAGGGTGAAGGCATAGCCGAGTCGTTTGGTGTCCATGGTCCGCGCATATACCTCTCCCGCCGCGCTTGCACGCCGGAATTTCAGCGTCTCGGGACATTTGCGGGCCCGGCCGCAGGACACAGGAAAAGTTTCCTCTCCCTGCGATTTCCAGCCACTTTCGCAAAACGGTGCGGCGCGCTATCAAGAGGGGGCGCGAGGTTGCTTGCGCCTTCGAGGTTCCTTCCGTGCACAAGACCGTCTCTTCCGGCATTCTGCTGACGTCCTTCGCCTATTTCCTGTTTTCCCTGCAGGATGCGTCGGTCAAATGGCTCGTCGTGGCCCTGCCGGTCTGGCAGATTCTCTTCGTGCGCAGCGTGACGATCTTCTCGCTGTGTCTTGCCGTCGGCGGGCGCCCGCTGCTGCGGGATGCGCGCCGCTCGCCGGTGCTCAGGCCGCTCTTCCTGCGCAACCTGCTGCTTCTGGCCGCCTGGCTCTGCTATTATACCGCCGCGCGCGATCTCGGCCTGGCCGAGCTGACGACGCTCTACTATGCCTCGCCCGTCGTCATGACGATCCTTTCGGTGCCCATCCTCGGCGAGAAGGTGCCGGGCTACCGGTGGCTCGCCGTCGTCGTGGGCTTCGTCGGCGTGGTCATTGCCTGCGGCATCGCGGCGAGGGGCATCACGCTGTCGCTGCCGGTCTATCTCGCGCTGCAGGCGGCGATCTTCTGGGCCGTTGCAACCGTGCTCCTGCGCAAGACAGCGCTGCACGAGCGCACGCAGGTGCAGATGACCATTTCCAGCGGCTTCTTCATCCTGTTCACCGCGCTCGCCATGCCCTTCGTCTGGCAGCCGGTCACCGCCATGGACCTTGCCCTGATGTCCGGAACGGGCCTCATTGCGGGTCTTGGCCAGTTCGCCATGTTCGAGGGCATGCGCCGCGCGCCCGTCTCGGTGCTGGCGCCCTTCGAATATACCTCGCTCGTCTGGGCCTTCGCGCTCGGCTATCTCATCTGGAGCGACGTGCCCGGCTCGAACGTCTTTGCCGGCGCCGCGCTGATCGTTTCCGCCGGCATGATCATCATCGCCCGCGAGCGTCTCGGCGGGCGTTTCCGGCTTCGCGCATGACGGCTAAGTCCGGACCCTACCAAAAGAATCCACTTTGCGTCGTCACGCCCCGTTGCATGCCGCGGGCATAACGATATTGTCGCCTCGTAAACGGCGAGGTGAACCGGGGGAAGGAATGCCGATATCGAACGCCGCCTTCGTGCGCTCGACCATCGTTCTGCTGCTCGCCGGCATGATCGCGCTGCTCGGCATCGTCGGCACGTCGCTCTGGCTCGCGGCCAAGGTGGAAACCTATTTCACCGGCTTCATCGAGCTGCGCGAGGTGCGCAGCGCGGCGGCCGACCTGCTGTCGACGCTGCAGGACGCCGAAACCGGCCAGCGCGGCTTCGTCATCACCCGCGACCCGAATTTTCGCGAGCCCTATGACGAGGCGCTGAAGGCCGTCGCCGAACGTCAGCAGGCGCTTGCCGAGAAGGCCGCCCGCTTTCCGCATTACGAGGAGCGCGTTCCCGACATAAAACGTCTCGTCTCCGAGAAGCTGGCCGAGCTGGCCGGCGTCGTGGAGGCTGTCGAGCAGGGCCGGGCCGACGATGCGATCAACGAGGTCAGGACCGACCGCGGCCGCCTGCTGATGGACCAGCTGCGCGAGAAGCTCGGCGCCATCATGGAGGACGCCGACGGCCGGCTGCAGGAGAGCGTCGCCGATACGCTCTGGTCGGCCGGCGCGCTGAAATGGACGACGGTGATCGGCGCCATCGCGATCATCGGCGTGCTGGGCGGGGCGATCGTGGTCATCGCGCAATATACCCGCGACATCATCGTCGCCCGACGCGAGGTCGAGACGCTGAACGCGACCCTCGAAAAGCGGGTGGACGAGCGCACCGAGGAGCTGATCCGCGCCAACCAGGAGGTCCAGCGCTTCGCCTATATCGTGACCCACGACCTGCGCGCGCCGCTGGTCAACATCATGGGCTTCACCAGCGAGCTGCAGGCCTCGCTCTCCGCCATCCAGGCCTATGTGCTGGCGGACGGCAAGGCGCCGAGCGAGGCCGACATCATCGAGGCGCGCCGCGCCGCCGCCGAGGACCTGCCGGAGGCGATCGGCTTCATCCGCTCCTCCACCAAGAAGATGGACGGGCTCATCAACGCCATCCTGAAGATCTCGCGCGACGGGCGGCGGGAACTCAAGATCGAGCGGGTGGACCTCCGTGCGCTGGCCGAGACGGGCGCGGCGGCGGTCGGCCATCAGGTCGGTGAAGCGGGCGGCGTCGTCACCATCGACCGCAACCTGCCGACGGTGGTTTCCGACCGGCTGTCGCTGGAGCAGGTCTTCGGCAACCTCTTCGACAATGCCATCAAGTACCAGTCGCCGGACCGGCCGCTGCGCATTTCCGTCGCGGCGCGCAATGCGGGCCGGGCCGGCTTCTTCATCGATTTCACCGACAACGGCCGCGGCATCGCGCCGGACGACCATGAGCGCGTCTTCGAGCTTTTCCGCCGCTCGGGAACGCAGGACAAGCCGGGCGAGGGCATCGGCCTTGCCCATGTGCGTTCACTGATGCGCAATCTTGGCGGTGATATCGTGGTCAGATCCGAACTCGGGCAGGGGACGACCTTCGTGCTTCGTCTGCCGCCCGACCTCAGCAAGGTTGTCAGGAGTATGCAGGCATGAACGGTTTGGGCAAGGAAGTCACCATCGTGATGGTCGAGGACGACGAGGGCCATGCGCGCCTCATCGAGAAGAACATCCGCCGCGCCGGCGTGCACAACGAGATCGTGCCCTTCACCAACGGCACCGAGGCGCTCGACTTCGTGCTCGGCAAGGACCGCAGCGGCCTTTCCAGCGCCGGCAAGTTCCTGCTGATCCTGCTCGATCTCAACCTGCCGGACATGTCGGGCATCGACATCCTGCAGAAGATCAAGTCCAACATCCACACCAAGCGCCTGCCGGTCGTCATCCTCACGACGACCGACGACGAGCGGGAAATCCAGCGCTGCTACGATCTCGGCGCCAATGTCTACATCACCAAGCCGGTCGAATATGAAAGCTTCGCCCATGCGATCCGTCAGCTCGGCCTGTTCTTCTCCGTGATCCAGATTCCCGAGACGCAATAAATGAGGGAAGGCCCCGTCCGCATCCTCTATATCGACGACGATCCCATCCTCGCCCGGCTCGCCCAGCGGGCGCTGGGCCGTCTCGGCTATGAGGTGCTGCATGCAGAAGAGGTCGAGCGCGGCCGCGAAATGCTGGCCGAGGAGCGTTTCGACGCCATCGTGCTCGACCATTTCCTGAAGGCCGGCACGGGCCTTTCCTTCCTCAAGGAGCTCGCCGATGCGCCGGACCCGGTGCCGGTGGTCTATGTCACCGGCTCCAACGACGCACAGGTCGCCGTCGAGGCACTGAAGGCGGGTGCGGCCGACTATGTCATCAAGTCGGTTGGCGACGATTTCATGCCGCTCCTGGCCAATGCGCTCGGCCAGGCGCTGGAAAACGCCGAGCTGCGGCGCGCCAAGCTGAAGGCCGAGAAGGAGATCCGCGCCGCCAAGGAGCGCGCCGAGATCCTGCTGGCCGAGGTGAACCACCGCGTCGGCAATTCGCTGGCGCTCGCCGCCGCCCTCATCCGCCTGCAGATGTCGAGCGCCCCCGACGGGGCGGTCAAGGAGGCGCTGTCGGAAACGCAGGCGCGCATCACCGCCATCGCCGGCATCCATCGCCGCCTCTACACCTCCGAGGACGTGCGCCATGTCGACATGGGCGCCTATCTCTCGACGCTGCTTTCCGAGCTCGACGCCTCGATAAAGGGGGACGGCCGCAACATCCGCCTCAACCGCACGCTGGAGCCGCTGCATGTGCCGACCGACCGGGCCGTCTCGCTCGGCGTCATCGTGACGGAACTCGTCACCAACGCCTTCAAATATGCCTATGGCGAGACCGGCGGCGAAGTGCGCGTCGGCTTCACCCGCCTCGACGGCGAGAACGCCGTCCTCTTCGTGGAGGACGACGGCATCGGCTGGCGCGGCGAGGGCCCGGTGCGCGGCACCGGCCTCGGTTCGAAGATCATCAGCGCCATGGCCGGAAGCCTCGACACCAAACTCGACTATGCTGCCCGCGCCATCGGCACGCGCGCCGAAATGCGGGTGCGCGTGGCGGAAATACCGGGAGCGGCCTAGCGGGCCGCGCGTCCATCCGCATGGGCGCGTGGTTTCCCCCGCGCGGTGGACGGCTTCCCCCCTGCAATACCTCTATCCACGCGGCGGCTTCGCCCGTGGCTTGTCAAAGAGCATCGGACGGGGCGCTGGAAGCTGCCTCGACTGAATGGTTTGTATGTGGCACCTTTCAGCGCCCCGTTCAGCGGTTTTTGCCCGCGACTTGGGTCCCTCTGCAAAGGCAGAAGACCGGGATGTTGCTCGCCGGTTTCCGGCATGGGCCTTTCCGTTTTTGCATCCGCCCCGCGCTCCATGGCGAAACGGACGGAAGGGGCTCCTTCCGGACGGTACCCATCCCGGCGGACGATGCCGACGCATCCGCCGTCTCCTGCCCCCTTGTGTGCCGCACAGGCACGTCCGGCGCGCCGTTCGGGGCGTGAAGCGAAAGGGTTGGTCCGATGCCCTGCCGCTTCCCCCGTGTCGCCGGAGGGGACCATTTTCCGCAGGCCCGGTGCGAGAGGTTCTGCGTCTTCCCCTCCCGCCCCGCGCCGACTCCGCCTCGCTGCAACGCCTTGCAGTGTATCCGTGGCGGGATGGGGGGATTGTAGGCACAGGTTTGGCGGGCGGGGAAAAGGCGGGGGTGTTTTCCCTGGAAGTGGGGGGATGCCGTGCCGCGTGGACCCTCGGCTCGAGCCCGGGGATGACGCAAGAAGAAAGGGGCGAGGGCGAAACGCAACGTCGCCTATGCCGCACCGTTCAGTGGACGGGAACCGCCTCGTCCCCTCCGTCTTGAGCCGAGGGCCCACAGCCGTCGGCGCTTTCCATGATGACATTTGAAGGCATGTCGTGCAGACGCTCGGGGTGAGCCTCAGGGGCAATAGCCACCCGTCTCCCCATGACGGCAGTCCATCCGGACGCGCGTCGGCCCTATGCCTTGTCGGCGGCGGCGGTCTTCCGGCCCTTGCGGGGGGCGGGGTCTTTCGTCTGCTGGTCGAGGCGCATGGCGCGCAGGCGGGCCGTCTTCGCCTCGCGGGCGTTGGTCTCCTGCGCGATGATGCCCCGCGCGGTGTCGTCGGTCCTTGCCGCCTTGTCCTGCGCGGACAGCTTGGCGGGCTTGAAGAATTCTTCCTTGGTTGCGGTCATGCTCTCTGCCCTCCCGGGGCGATGGCCGGGGACGGACGGGCTCTGCGAGGCCGTCCGTCCGGCGGCAATTCATTCGGCGCCGGATGCCCGGCGTGGCAGGCGCGAGGCCGGAGCGCTCCGCTTTTCGAAAAAGCGAGCAACGCTCCGGAACCCGGCATTGGCCGGAATGGTGCTAGCGGGTGCGGGCCGCCTTGCGGGGCGCGGGCAGGAGCCCCTCGCGCTGCATCTTCTTGCGGGCGAGCTTGCGCTGGCGGCGAATGGCCTCGGCCTTTTCGCGGGCACGCTTTTCCGACGGTTTCTCATAGGCGCTGCGGGCCTTCATCTCGCGGAAAAGGCCTTCGCGCTGCATCTTCTTCTTCAGGACGCGAAGCGCCTGGTCGACATTGTTATCTCGAACGAGAACCTGCAATGGATGTCCTTTCTCTTGCGGCCGGAGCCGCGCTGGGTTGAAACGGGCCTTGCAGCCGCGCTGTCCGGCTATCTGCCGACACGGATGCTCGACGGTTTCAGCCAGGAGCCCGCCTTGCCGGGGGACGCCGGGCTGTCGCAGGACACCGGCACGGCGCTCTCGGCCGTATCGATGTCGCTATGCACGATGCGCCGCTCGAAGGTCTCGCCTTCGCGCCGCACGCGATACTGGACTTCGCCATGGTCTGCGGGCAGCAGGCTGACGATGCGGCATGTCCGCTCGCCCGCCGGACTGCGGGACAGGCCGGCCCTCAGGACGATCCGGTCGCCGATGGCATAGGTTTTCCGGCTCATGACGCTTCTCCTTCGCGGATGCCCGCTGGGGCGCTTCCGCTTTTCTTCGAATTGCAAAACCGCTGCGCACTTTTGCTGGAATTGCTCCAATGCGCATGCCTGCGCGAATTCCCGGGCGGGTAGCGGAAATAAAAAGGCCGGGGCGTGACCCCGACCTCTCCCGTCATTCGACTCTCTGCTGCCAGTACATCCGTGGTCAGCGAAGAGGAACGACAATCTTCTTCAAGCGGCGCGAAGGTTGTCGGCCGAGTTCTTGCCGGACTTGCGGTCGCGGACGATCTCGTAGCTGATCTTCTGGCCTTCGGCGAGCGAGCCGAGGCCCGCACGCTCGACAGCCGAGATGTGCACGAAGACGTCGGTCGTGCCGTCATCGGGCTGGATGAAGCCGAAACCCTTGGTGCTGTTGAACCACTTTACGGTGCCTGAATTCATAACGATATCCTTTCCATCGCTAGTGTAATCGGACGATATTTTGTCCGTTATTGATCGATCTTGAAAGGAAATCTGACAGAGCTTTTCAGCTCGAAGACAAAGGTCGCAAGCAGTTTTCGATATGTTCTATATAGGGTTTATTTCGAAAAGCGCAATGGCGGGCCGGGATTTTTCTGAAAGGACCCGGAAACCCGCCCGAAAATACGGGCGATTTCGAAGGCTCTGTCGCAGTATTATTTTCACAACTTGAAGATGATGCAAGCAAAAAGGGCGGCGCCAGGCCGCCCTTTCGCGTTGCAAGCCGTCGCGTGGTCAGGCCGCCTGCTTCGTCCCGGCGGTAAAGCGGCCGTAGAAGGTCTCGCCCTTGGCGGCCATGTCCTTCAGGAGCGGCGTCGGCTGGAAGTGATCGCCGTATTTCGCGGCGAGCTTCTCGCAGAGCGCGACGAAGGTCTTAACGCCCATGCCGTCGATGTAGGAGAGCGTGCCGCCGGTATAGGGGGCAAAGCCGAAGCCGAGGATGGAGCCGACATCAGCTTCGCGCGGATCGGTGACGATACCCTCTTCCATGGTACGGGCCGCTTCCAGCGCGATGGTGACGAGCAGGCGCTCCTTGATCACCTTGATATCGACATCGTCGGGCTTCTGCTGCGGATAGAGATCCTTCAGGCCCGGCCACAGCTTCTTCTTTGCCGGCTTCGGCGGGTAGTCGTAGAAGCCCTTGCCGGCCTTGCGGCCGAGGCGGCCTTCGCCTTCCACCAGCTTCGTGACCAGCTCCATGTGGCGCGGATCGACGGATTGCGGGCCGAGATCGGCGATGGAAGCCTTGAAGATCTTGTAGGAGAGATCGACGGCGACCTCGTCGTTGAGCGACAGCGGGCCGACCGGCATGCCGGCCATCTTGGCGGCATTCTCGATCATCGCCGCCGGCACGCCTTCGATCAGCATGTCATAGGCCTCGCCGATATAGCGGAAGACGCAGCGGTTGACGTAGAAGCCGCGCGTGTCGTTGACGACGATCGGCGTCTTCTTGATGGCCGCGACATAGTCGAGCGCGGTGGCGAGCGCCTTGTCGCCCGTCTCCTTGCCGAGGATCACTTCCACCAGCATCATCTTGTCGACCGGCGAGAAGAAGTGGATGCCGATGAACTGGTTCGGGCGCTTGGAGTTCTTGGCAAGGCCGGTGATCGGCAGGGTCGAGGTGTTGGAGGCGAAGATCGCGTCCTCGCGCAGCACGGCCTCGATCTTTTCGGTGACTTCCTTCTTGACGTTGCGGTCCTCGAAGACGGCCTCGATGACGAGGTCGGCGTCCGCAAGGCTCGCATAATCAGGCGTCGGGGTGATGAGGGACAGCAGCTTTTCGCCGTCTTCCTTCGACATGCGGCCCTTGCCGATGGCGCCGGTGACGAGGCCTTCGGAATGCGCCTTGCCCTTGTCGGCAGCCTCCTGGTCGCGGTCGATCAGCACGACCGGGATGCCGGCGGCGGCCGTGACATAGGCGATGGAAGCGCCCATGAAGCCGGCACCGACGACGGCGACCTTCTTGAACTCCGCCTTCGGCACGCCGGCCGGGCGGCGCGCGCCCTTGCCGAGTTCCTGCATGGAGATGAACAGCGACCGGATCATCGAGAAGGCTTCGGTCGTCTGAAGGATATAGGTGAAGTAGCGCTGCTCGATCTTCAGGCCCGTCTCGAAGGGAACCTGCAGGCCTTCATAGACGCACTTCAGGATGGCGAGCGCGCCCGGATAGTTGCCCGCGGTCTCGCGGCGCAGGATCGCCGGGGCGGCCGGCCAGAGCTGGGCGGAAGCCGGCGTCCAGATGCCGCCGCCGGGCGCCTTGAAGCCCTTCTCGTCCCAGGGCTGCACGGGCTTGAGGCCGTCCTTGATCATCTGCTTTGCGGCGGGGATGAGCTGGTCGGGCTCGACGACCTGATGCACGAGGTTCATCGCCTTGGCGCGCGCGCCCGTCAGCGAGGAGCCGGTCGTCATCATCTGCAGGGCGTCCTGCGCATTGGCAAGGCGCGGCACGCGCTGGGTGCCGCCGGCGCCCGGGAAGATGCCGACCTTGACTTCAGGCAGCGCGATCTTGACCGACTTGGCGTTGGAGGCGACGCGGCCGTGGCAGGCGAGCGACATCTCGAAGGCGCCGCCCATGCAGGTGCCGTTGATGGCGGAGACCCACGGCTTGCCCGAGGTTTCCAGCTTGCGGAACAGCCAGGTCATGCGGCCCGTGGCATCGAACAGCTTCTGCACGGCAGTTGACGGATCGGTCGCCTCGGCGTCCTTCAGGAGATCGAAGCTCGCCTTGATCATCGAAAGGTCGGCGCCGCCCGAGAAGGAGGACTTGCCCGACGTGATGACCGCGCCCTTGATGGCGGCGTCGGCCACGACCTGATCGATGATCTTGTCGAGTTCGTCCATCACCTCGACGGTGAAGACGTTCATCGACTTTTCGGGCATGTCCCAGGTGACCAGCGCAATGCCGTCGGCGTCGGTCTCGATGGTGAAGTTCTTGTATGCGCTCATGGTTTTCTCCCCCTCAGTAGAGAATGGGTTCGATCTGCAGCGAGGCCTTGCCCCGGCCGCCATATCCCTGTTTCGTCGTGTTGGTGGCGATGAGGCGGCCGTGCCGTTCGAGACGGACGGTGAAGCCCGGATCGACCGCCCTGCGCAGCGCCGAACGCTTCACCCGCATCGAAAAGCGGATGGAATGCCGGTCGCCCTTGCTGATGACGGTGATCGCGGCGATGCCCCGCGCCGGCGCGTCCATGATGCCCTGCTCCTCCAGCCGGATCGTCAGGCGGCCGGGCGGAATGGCGCCCTTGGCTGCATAGGTGACAGTGCCCGACAGCACGAAGCTGTCGCTCGCCTCGGCCGAGGAGGCGATGAGGCCGGCCCCGATGAGGGTCAGAAAGCTGCGGCGGGTCGTCGGGTTCGTCATGATCAGACCCGTTCGACGATCGTCGCCGTGCCCATGCCCGCGCCGATGCAGAGCGTGACGAGGGCAACGTTGAGGTCGCGGCGTTCCAGTTCGTCGAGCACGGTGCCGAGGATCATCGCGCCGGTCGCGCCGAGCGGGTGGCCCATGGCGATGGCGCCGCCGTTGACGTTCATCTTGTCGTGCGGGATATCGAAGGCCTGCATGTGGCGCAGCACCACGGCGGCGAAGGCTTCGTTCAGCTCGAAGAGGTCGATGTCGGAGAGCTTCATGCCGGTGCGGGCGAGCAGCTTTTCCGTGACGTCGACCGGGCCGGTCAGCATCAGCGCCGGGTCCGAGCCGATATTGGCGAAGGCCTTGATGCGGCCGCGCGGCTTCTTGCCGAGGATGTTGCCGCCTTCCTTCGAGCCGAGCAGCACGGCGGCCGCGCCGTCGACGATACCCGAGGAATTGCCGGCATGGTGCACGTAGTTGATGCCTTCGATTTCCGGATGGGCCTGGATGGCGACGGCTTCGAAGCCGCCCATCTCGCCGGGCATCTGGAAGGAGGGCTGGAGCTGGGCGAGCGCCTGCATGTCCGTGCCCGGACGCATGTGCTCGTCATGGGCGAGGATCGTCAGGCCGTTGATGTCCTTCACCGGCACGACGGAGTTCTTGAAGTAGCCGTTCTGCCAGGCATGGGCGGCGCGCTTCTGGCTCTCGACGGCATAGGCGTCGACGTCGTCGCGGGAAAAACCGTATTTGGTGGCGATCAGGTCGGCCGAAACGCCCTGCGGCATGAAATAGGCCGGGAAGTTGACCGAGGGGTCCATGAACCAGGCGCCGCCCGACATGCCGAGGCCGACGCGGGACATGCTCTCCACACCGCCGGCGATGACGATGTCGTCAGCGCCCTGCGCGATCTTGGCCGCGCCGAAGTTCACGGCATCGAGGCCGGAGGCGCAGAAGCGCGAAATCTGCATGCCCGGCGCGCGGTTCGAATAGCCGGCCTCGAAGGCGGCGGCCTTGGGGATGACGGCGCCGGCATCCATGACGGGATCGACGCAGCCCATGACGATGTCGTCGACCTTGTCGGTGTCCAGCCCGTTGCGGTCGCGCACCGCTTCCAGCACCTTGGCGGCGAGGCGGACGGACGGCACTTCGTGCAGCGAACCGTCCTTCTTGCCGCGCCCGCGCGGGGTGCGCACGTGATCGTAGATGAAGACGTCGGTCATTGGTCTCTTCTCCCTGCGGCGCGTCGCGCCCTAGAATTCATGGCTCGCGGCTTGCGACTGTAGCCCCTCGCCCCGCATTCGGGGAGAGGGGTGGAAAGCGTCAGAACGCCTCGGCGGCAAGTTCCATCGTCGTGTCCGCGCCGGCCTCGATGCGGGTCTTGCGCAGGACCGTTTCCGGCATCAGGCGCTCCATGAAGAATTTCGCCGTGATCAGCTTGTTCTTCAGGAAGTCTTCGCGCTCGCCCGCGCCGTTCGCAAGGCCCTCTTCCGCGGCCTTGGCGATCTTCGCCCACATGTAGCCGATGACGACGAGGCCGAAGAGGTGCATGTAGTCGGTCGAGCCGGCGCCGGCATTGTCGGGCTTGGCCATCGCGTTCTGCATGAACCACATGGTTCCGGCCTGAAGGTCGTTCAAGCCCTTCTTGAGCGCCTTGGTGAAGGGGGCGAGTTTCTCGTCGCCACGGTTCTCCTCGCAGAAATCGCCAATTTCCTTGAAGAGGGCCATGACGGCGCGGCCGCCATTCATGCCGAGCTTGCGGCCGACGAGGTCGAGCGCCTGGATGCCGTTGGCGCCCTCGTAGATCATGGCGATGCGCGCGTCGCGCACATACTGGCTCATGCCGTGCTCTTCGATATAGCCGTGGCCGCCGAAGACCTGCTGGGCCATGACGGCATGGTCGAAGCCCTTGTCGGTCAGCACGCCCTTGAGGATCGGCGTCATCAGGCCGAGGATATCGTCGGCGGACTGGCGTTCCGCCTCGTCGGCGGAGCGGTGGGCGATGTCGGATTTCAGCGCCGTCCACAGCGTGAAGGCGCGGCCGCCCTCCGTCCAGGCCTTGATGGTCATCAGAGCGCGGCGGATGTCGGGGTGCACGATCAGCGGATCGGCCTTGCCATCGGGGTTCTTGACGCCTGACAGCGAGCGGCCCTGCAGGCGCTCGCGGGCATAGTTGGCGGCGTTCTGGTAGGCAACTTCGGCAATCGACAGGCCCTGCAGGCCGACGCCGAGGCGCGCTTCGTTCATCATCACGAACATGGCGTTGAGGCCCTTGTTCTCCGTGCCGATAAGGAAGCCCTTCGCCTCGTCATAGTTCATGACGCAGGTCGAGTTGCCGTGGATGCCCATCTTGTGCTCGATGGCGCCGCAAGAGACCGCATTGCGCTCGCCCGGCGTGCCGTCGTCCTTGAGGACGTATTTCGGCACGATGAAGAGCGAGATGCCCTTGACGCCTTCCGGCGCGCCCTCGATGCGGGCGAGGACAAGGTGCACGATGTTCTCCGACATGTCGTGCTCGCCGGCGGAGATGAAGATCTTCTGGCCGGAAATCTTGTAGGAGCCGTCCGCCTGCGGCACGGCCTTGGTGCGCAGGAGCCCGAGGTCGGTGCCGCAATGCGGCTCCGTCAGGTTCATCGTGCCGGTCCAGGTGCCTTCCACCATCTTCGGCAGGTAGGCGGCCTTCTGCTCGTCGGAACCGTGGACGAGGATCGCGGCGATCGCGCCCTGCGTCAGGCCCGGATACATGGTCAGCGCCATGTTGGCCGAGGACATGTATTCGCCGACGGCGGTGTGCAGCACGTAGGGCAGGCCCTGGCCGCCGAATTCCTCCGGCACGGCAAGGCCGATCCAGCCGCCCTGGCGATAGAGGTCATAGGCCTCCCTGAAGCCCTTCGGCGTCACCACCGTGGCATCGTCGTTGCGCCTGCAGCCTTCCTGGTCGCCGGAGAGGTTGACCGGGAACAGCACCTCCTCGGCAAGCTTCGCCGCCTCGCCGGCAATCGCCTCCAGCATGTCGCCCGTCGCGTCGGCAAAGCCGGGCAGGTTGTTGTAGCGCTCGAGCGAGAGCACGTCGTTCAGGATGAAAAGCGTGTCATTCACGGGGGCCTTGTAGATCGGCATTTCTCGCGTTCCTCACCTATGCCACGGACAAGCGTCCGGTCCTTGGGAGGGAGTGTATAAAACTTTGACGTTTGCGTAAACGTCAAAAGGTGGCGGCGCGTTGAATTTTTCGTCGCAGGGCGCGGGCGGGGCGATGAAGCGAGGTTCCCTGCCGGCCGACGTTTCCCCAAGGAGACCCGTAACGCATGGCGTCACGTAGGCCCCACCCTCCTTCTCCCCGCTTGCGGGGAGAAGGTGCCGGCAGGCGGATGAGGGGCCGCCCCGGTTTTCCACTCTCTCTGCAGGGGGATGTGCCGCCTGCCCCTCATCCCGCTGCCGCGACCTTCTCCCCGCAAGCGGGGAGAAGAGGGGCGCGCGCGCCTTCGTCCCTAAGCAAATCGTGACGGCTGCAACCTCCCCACATCCCGCAACCGTTCATCTTTCCCTCTCCGGGACCAGTCTATGAGCAAATCGTTAAAAAATTTCCGGTCGAGTTAACCCCTTGTTTACCACGTTTCATGAATTGTGGCGCTTGAGGGCGTGGGATCGGGAATCATTTCGGCTCCCCTCTGTGAGACCCGGGCGGACGGTCCGGGCGACAACAGGGACGATACGGTTTTCCGCCACAACGCAGGAAGAGCGCAGCCGGGCGGGCAGCGCTTTCAAGGGTATCTCCCGACGGGCCGACGGCCGTCAAAGCGAGGCGAAAGATGAACGGATCGCGAAACCCGCAACGTCAAGGCGAACGCTCTTCGCTCGACGCGCTCAATCGCACCATCGAGGGGCTGGAAGCCCGCATCGAGGGGTTGATGGCGAACAGCCGGGATGCGCGCGGGCGCGGCGAGGAGCGCTTCGCGCCCCGCGCCGAGCAGGCTCGCTCCGAGCCGTCGCGCTACGAGCCGGCGCGCGGCGTGCCGCTGCGCGAGGATCCCGTTTCCGAAATCATGCAGCGCCAGCGCGCCATCGAGGGCAGCCGCGAGCGCGTCGCCCAGCGCATCGAGCGCCGCCCGCTCTCTGCCGATCACCACGCAGCCGCCCAGCACGCCCACACCGCCTTCGGCGGCCAGCCGGCCGCAGCGCCCGCCCGCGCCGACAGTTCCGTGCAGGATATCGCCCGCTCGCTCGTCTCGCTCCGCCAGGATCTCAAGAAGGATATCGCCGAGGGCCTCGAACGCGAGATGCAGTCGCTGCGCTCGGAAATCCGCGGCATCCGCCAGATGGCCGAGGGCCGCGGCAATGGCGACGACCTGCGCGAGGAGCTGCACCGCCTTTCCGCCGGCATCAGCCAGCTCGGCCGCCAGTCGGGCCATACGGAAGGCCTGCGCGTCGAGTTCGATGCGCTGCGCTCCGTGCTCGACGGGCTTGCCCGCGAGGATTCCGTGCGCCGCATGGAGGACCGCTGGAACGGCGTCGAAGAGAAGCTTTCCGTCTTCGACCAGAGCCGCGACGACGAGCTGGTGGCGCTCGCCTACCGGCTCGACGAATTGAAGAACCAGATCAACGGCATGAGCGCGACACCCGCCATCCGCGCGCTGGAGGACAAGATCGAATCGATGGTGCACGCCGTCGACATGATCGCCCGCCAGAGCGCGCCGGACGACGGACGCTTCGTTTCCGCCGTCGCCTCGCAGTTCGAGGGGCTGGATGCCCGCCTCGACGAGATCAGCCGCGCCATCGCCGCCGCCGGCCGCATGCAGCAGTCGTCCTTCGCCGATCAGGGCATGATGCAGCGCCTCGAAGGCCGCATCGCCGATCTCGCCGGCCAGATCGACCTCATCGCCCACCGCCCCGCGCCCGCCGACCAGAACCTCTCCGCCCGCATCGAGGCGCTGGCAGGCCGCATCGAGGACCTGTCGAACGAGCGCACGGCGCTGCGCCTCGAAGAGCGCATCGAGCATCTGTCGCAGATGCTGGAGCAGGGCCAGCAGGCCGCGCCCGCCCTCGTCGGCGGCGACGAGCTTGCCTATTACCTCTCCGACATTTCTCGCAAGATCGACGCGCTCGACCAGGGCAGCGTCAACAACGAGCTTGCCGGCCGTCTGGATGCGCTCGCCCGCCGCATCGACACGCTGGATACGCCCGTCGGCAGCCCTTTCCAGGAAGACCGCTTCTCGCGCCTCGAAGGCCGCCTCTCGGATATCGCCGACCGGCTCGACGCGACCCGTGTGGCGCCTGCCGGCGACCACGAGGCGCTGCGCAGCCTGGAGGCGCAAATCGCGCATCTCTCCACGCTGATCAGCACGCCCTCCGCCGCTGCCGTCGCCGCCATGCCCGCGGAATTCGAGAACCGGATCGCCACCATCGAAGACTATATGGCGACCAATGACGAATATATCGTCGAGGCCGCCCGCCAGGCGGCGGAAGCCGTCATGGAGGCCTATCGCCATGCCGGCCCCGCCTCCGCCGCCAATACCGACATGGAAGCGATCGCCGGCCTTGCGAACGACCTTCGCGCGCTGGAGGAGCTGACCCGCGCCGGCGAGGAGCGCACCGCCCGTACCTTCGACGCCCTGCATGATACGCTGGTGCAGATCGCCGGCCGCCTCGAACAGCTCGACGCCCCGCGCGAAACCTTAGGCCGCCGCGAGGCCGTCCAGCCGCGCGCCGAAATGCCCCGCGCCGAGATGCCGGCCATGGGCTTCGGCGCCGATGCCGGCCTTCACCGCAACGACTACCCTTTTGACGACGACGCCTTCGGCGCCGCCGAGCTGAAGGCGGAGATCGCCGCGCCCGAGGAGGAAAGCCGCTTCGCCGAGATCGAGGTCGAGCACATTCCCGCGCCCGTGCGTGCCGAGGCAGGGGACGCCGTTGCCGAGGAGGCCGTGGCGCTTGCCGGCGATATCGCCGAAGCCCAGCCCAGGGCGGGCCTGCTTGCCGGCCTGAAGCGCCGCTTCGCATCCGGCCGCAAGGATGTGGCCCCGCAGGCCGAGCGCCAGCAGATCGACCCGGCGCCCTCCATCGATCCCGTCGACGAGCTGGCGCCGGAAGAGGCGAACCAGCTTCTGGAGCCGGGCTCCGGCGTGCCGGACGTGCGCCGCATCCTCGAGCGCGTCCGCGCCGGTCAGGCCGCGGGCAGCCGTGCCGCTCCCGGCAGCGAAGGCGAGAAGGCGGACTTCATCGCCGCCGCCCGCCGCGCCGCCAAGCTCGCCGCCGAGGAAACCGACACGATCTCCCGCGTCGCACCGGCCAAAAAGCCGGAAAAGGCGGCCAAGGGCGACACGCCGGCCGCCACTTCCGCCTTCGCGCGCCACCGCCGCCCGATCCTGCTTGCCGTCGGCGCCGTGCTGCTCGCCATCATGTCCTACCCGCTGGTCAACACGCTGGTCCGCGGCGACGAGGCCCCGGCCGTCGTGGAGCAGGCCGCCGTCAAGGAAGAGGCAAGGCTCGCCGCGACGACGGACGGTGCCGACAAGGCCGTGACAGCGAACATTGCCGCAGCGCCCGTCGCCGGGGAAAAGGTCGTGACCGATCCCGCGCCGGCCGGCACGGGGGGCGAGCGCAGCCTCGCCGCGCCCGAAAAGGTGACGGATGACGGCGCATCCCTTCAGGTGACGCCGCTCCAGACGAAGGGCGCTGATGTCCTCGCGGCACCCGTCGCGACGGATGACAATGCCACCGCAGGCTTCGAGCCGCTGACGACGCCGGAAACCGTGCCGCTCGCCGGCAAGGATGCCAAGGCCGGCTCGGAAGAGGCCGCGCCGCTCGGCGCCGCGCAGACGGCGGCCATTGCCGTGCCGGAAGCGATCACGCCCGCCTCGCTCTCCAAGGCCGCGACGGAAGGCGATCCGCTGGCGCTGTTCGAGATCGGCGCGCGCTACACGGAAGGCCGCGGCGTCGCCACCGACCTCAAGGAAGCCGCCCGCTGGTACGCGCTTGCGGCCGACCGAGGCTTCGCGCCGGCCGAATACCGCCTCGCCAACCTCTACGAGAAGGGCCAGGGCGTCGAACTCGACCTTGCCCGGGCGCGCAAGCTCTACGAGGATGCGGCCGGCAAGGGCAATGCGAGCGCCATGCACAATCTCGCCGTCCTGCTGGCGACGGGCTCGGGCGATGCCGCGCCGGACTTCAACGGCGCCGCCAAATGGTTCCAGAAGGCATCCGAGCTTGGTGTGCGCGACAGCCAGTTCAACCTCGCCATCCTCTATGCGCGCGGCAACGGCGTGAAGCAGGATCTGGAAGAATCCTACAAGTGGTTCGCCATCGCCGCCCGCGACGGCGACCACGATGCCGCCGAGAAGCGCGACGAGGTGGCCAATGCCATGAAGCCGGAGCAGCTTTCCAGCGCCAAGGCGAAGGTCGACCTCTGGAAGCCGCAGGCGCTCGACGATAAGGCCAATTCGGCCGACCTGCCGGACGAATGGGTCGGCAAGTCGGTGAAGACCGCCAGCGTCGACATGAAGAAGGCCATCCGCAACATCCAGGCCATCCTCAACAACAACGGCTTCAACGCCGGCACGCCGGACGGCGAGATGGGCAAGAAGACCGTCTCCGCCATCAAGGCCTTCCAGAAGTCCGTCGGCCAGAAGGAAACCGGCGAGATCGACGACGCGCTCGTCACCGAGCTTCTGAAGCGCAACAAGCAGCCGGGCTGACCGGCGCATTGCCGGAGGCCCGCCAGGCGGCGCCTCCGGTCACGTCTCTCTCGATCCAAAGGGCATGACGCCCGCCCATAGCGCCCGCACGTCGCTCACGATGTGCGACGGGCGCCGGAGCAATTTGATCCGCTGCATATTTTCATCCTTAAATCGGCCCCGATTTGCGGATTATGCAATAGAAAATTCATGTCGCTCCAAGATGATAACGCCAGGAAGAAACGTCATCATCCGAAAGGGCTGAGGCACGCGCCGCAATGGCTGCGTTCCAGAACCGGTCCTTGCCGGATGCAAGGCGCGGCCGGCCGCCGAGGGGCACTCCCTTTGCGGCGGGGCGCGTCGTCGTATTCGCTGCCTGCCGAAGAGGAGCCGCGGCAGGGGCGGGAAGGGGTGAAGGCGGCTGCCGAGTATCGTTTGACGCAAGTCCGGAGGCGAGCCGCTTTGCGCGTCCGCCGGAATTGCCTGGGCTTCCGCGCAAGCGGGAATTGCCGATCGGGGTATTGTTGTGACTGTCTATCTGCCCATCGCAGAGCTCTCGGTGAACATCTTCATCATTCTCGGCATGGGCGCGGCCGTCGGCTTCCTTTCCGGCATGTTCGGCGTCGGCGGCGGCTTCCTCATCACGCCGCTCCTCATCTTCTACAACATCCCCCCGGTCGTCGCGGTGGCGACGGGCGCCAACCAGGTCGTCGCCTCGTCGATCTCCGGCGCATTGTCGCATTTCCGGCGCGGCACGCTGGACGTCAAGCTCGGCGCGGTCCTTCTCGTCGGCGGCCTCACGGGGGCGACGGTCGGCATCTGGATCTTCGCGCTGCTGCGCAGCGTCGGCCAGCTCGACCTCGTCATCTCGCTGCTCTATGTCGTGCTGCTCGGCACGGTCGGCACCCTGATGCTGCTCGAGAGCATCCGCGCCATGCGCCGTTCGGCCAACAACCAGCCCGTCTCGCTGCGCCGGCCCGGCCAGCATAGCTGGGTGCACCGCCTGCCGCTGAAGATGCGCTTCAAGAAGTCGAAGATCTATCTGTCCGTCATCCCGGTGATCGGGCTCGGCTTCTGCATCGGCATCCTCACCTCGGTCATGGGCGTCGGCGGCGGCTTCATCATGGTGCCGGCGATGATCTATCTCCTGCGCATCCCGACCAATGTCGTCGTCGGGACCTCGCTGTTCCAGATCATCTTCGTCACCGCCTATACGACCGTCGTGCAGGCGACGACCAACTATTCCGTCGACATCGTGCTCGCCTTCATCCTGATGGTGGCCGGCGTCATCGGCGCGCAATATGGCGTGCGCGTCGGCCAGAAGCTGCGCGGCGAACAGTTGCGCGCGCTGCTCGCGCTGCTCGTCCTTGCCGTCGGCGCCCGTCTTGCGGTCGACCTTGTCATCACGCCGGCCGACATCTATTCCATCGTCAGCGAGGGGGTCTATCGATGAGAACCCTCGCGACGCTGCTCTTCGTCCTTGGCCTTGCCCTTCCCGCCGGCGCGCAGGTGCTGGAGGACAGGCCGGTGGAATTTCCCGAGAAGCTGGAGATCGGCATCTCGACGGACGAGATCGCCATCTCGTCGGATTTCCGCGGCGCGGACCTGACGATCTTCGGCGCCATCGAGGGCTACGATCCCGCCCTTCTCGCCCAGAGCAAGTACGACATCGTCGTGGCGCTGGAAGGACCGAAGGATAACAACACGGTGCGCATCAAGGAGCGCGTCTTCGGCATCTGGGTCAACCGCCGCTCCATGACCTTCGAGCTGGTGCCGGAATCCTACTCGCTGTCGAGCACGCGGGACGTCGAGACCATCGCCGAGCCCGCCATGCTCAACGGCGTCGGCGTCGGCATCCAGCATATCCGCCTCTCGCCCATCGGCTATGTCGGCGACGGCTCGAAGCTCACCGAGTTCCGCGACGCCTTCCGCCGCCTCAAGGAAAGCGGCGGCTTCTACCAGCGCGATCCGGGCGGCGTGCAGTTCATCAGCGCCAGCCTGTTCAAGGCGACGGTCAAGCTGCCGGCCAACGTGCCGAACGGCACCCATGTCGTGCGCGCCCACCTTTTCCGCGATGGCGTGTTCATCGCGGAGAAGGCCCTGCCGCTGCGCGTGATGAAGACCGGCATCGAGCAGATGATCTCGAATGCCGCCTACAACAATTCGCTGGCCTACGGCCTCTTCTCGGTGCTGCTCGCCCTCCTGACGGGTTGGCTCGCCAGCGTCGTCTTCCGCAAGGACTGAGCGGTCAGGACCGGTAGACCAGCACCGGCACCTTCGCGTGGCTCAGCACCTTCGTCGTGACGCTGCCCATCAGGAAGGCGCTGACGCCGCGCCGGCCGTGCGAGGCCATGGCGATGAGGTCGCAGCCGCGCTTTTCCGCCGTGTCGATGATCGCCTGCCAGGCATCGCCCGCCGCGACCTGCAGCGTCTCGACCGGAATGCCGGCCGCCGCCGCCTTCGCCTCGACCGCGCCGAGGATGCGGGCGCCGTCCGCCTTCAGATGCGCCTCGTATTCCGCGCGCAGGTTGACGGTGGCGCCGGGCGTCACGGGCAGGAAGTGCAGCGGCTCGGCGACGGTGAGCGCCGTCACCTTCGCCCCCAGCGCCTTTGCCAGTTGCAGCGTCTGGTCGATAGCGGCGGCGGAAAGATCCGAGCCGTCGGTGGGAACGAGGATATGCCTGTACATGGTCGCAGCCTCCTTTTTTACCCAGAGTAGGCCCGGCTTCGGGCCGTGCCTTGATGGAAATCAACCGTGCGGCTTTCGTCAAGTGCCGGTTGTGGCCCGCCTCGCCACGGTCGCCTCATAGGCCGCGCGCAATTCGTTGAAGACCGAGCGGGCGGGCGGCGGGCTGCCGAGATGGATGGCGCGCAGTTCCTCCATGAAGGCCTCCCACATCGCCGGCCCGCCCTCTTCCAGAAGCTCGGCGCGGATGGAGAGTTCCTCCGTCACCGGCAGGAAGCGCCGGCCCCAGGCGCCCATCATGGCGAAGACCGGCACGAGCGCGATGCCCATCTCGGTGAGGCTGTAGAGTGCCTTCTGCTTGTGGCTCGGATCGTCCGCCTTGCTGATCAGCCCTTCCTCGACCAGCCGGCGAAGGCGGTCCGCCAGGATGTTCGAGGCGATGCCTTCCTCCGATTTCGTCAGAAGCTCGCGGAAATGCCGGCGGTTGCCGAACATCATGTCCCGCAGCACGATCAGGCTCCAGCGATCCCCGAGGATTTCCAGTGTAAGATTGATCGGGCAGCCGGAGCGGCGGGTATCCTTCATGCAGTCTCTCCAAAAACTGCTTGCATAGTAAAATCGGTTTCTCTATCCATCAACCAGTTGCAATTCGCAATCGGTTTAGCGCAGCGGCACGGCCGCAACGGAGGACAGGACCATGGCAAGGCTGATCATCTGGAATCTCGTGACGCTCGATGGCTTCTTCGAGGGCGGGACGAAATGGGACCTCGGTTTCCACGGCAAGGCCTGGGGGCCGGAACTGGAAGCGCTCAGCATGGAGTTCGGCGCATCTGCGGGCCTCCTCGTCTTCGGCCGCGTCACCTATGAGGGCATGAAGGCCTACTGGACGACGACGGAGGACGAGGGCGAGGTGAAGACCTTCATGAACGCCCTGCCGAAGCTCGTCGCCTCGCGCACCCTCACGTCCTCCGACTGGAACAATACCGAGATGACGGCGGACATCGTCGGCGAGCTCTCCCGCCGCAAGCAGGCGCTGGACAAGCCGATCTATGTCTTCGGCAGCGCCGAGCTGGCGGATTCGCTGCTTGAGGCGGGGCTGGTCGACGAGGTGATGCTGGGCATCGTGCCGGTGCAGCTCGGCAAGGGTGCGCCCTTCTTCAAGGAAGGCGCGCGGCGCGACTTCGATCTCGTCGAGGCAAGGCCGCTTTCCAACGGTACGATCCTCGCGCGCTATGCGCCGGAGGGCGTCAGCCTCTGAGATTGGCGAAGCGCACCGAATAGATACGGTCGCGGCCGAGCATATGGGCGACGAGGCTCTGCCGGTCGAAGAGGCCGGTCATCGCCCTGTGCCGCAGGTCGAGCCCGCCGGTCATGATGCCGAAGGCGGGCATCAGAAGGCGCCTGCCGTCGGTCGCAAAGCACGGGCGGCGCACCGCCTTCTCGCGACGGATGACGGTGGCGGCCGGATGCAGGTGACCGGCGATCTCGCCGGCCGGGGAGAGGAGCGAGGGCTCGTGCCGGAAGGCAAGGCCGGCATAGTGGAGTTCGTCGGCCGACTGGCCCGGCAGGTCCACGGTGCCGTCCGGATCGTGGTTGCCGTTGATCCATATCCAGTCGCGCCCGCGCGCCAGTTCCGAAATCTTCGCGCGAAAAATCTCCGGCAGATGGGCCGAGCCGACGCGGTCGTGGAAATTGTCGCCGAGGCTGACGACGATGGCGGGGTCGTGCCGGGTGATGACGGCCTCCAGCATCTTCAGCGTCGCCAGCGTATCGTAGGGCGGCAGCATCATGCCGCGGCGGGCGAAGGCCGCGCCCTTTTCCAGATGCAGGTCGGAGACGACGAGAAGGCGTGCTTCCGGCAGGTAGAGCGCGCCGAGCGGATCGCACACGGCCTCGACGCCGGCGACGACTGCGCGCGCGGAAACGGCGCCGAAATCCTGAATATCCATCGATGCCAGAGCCAGTCTCTGCATGCCCGTTGCTTTTCCTAAATACCGGCCTCGCCCATCGCCTCGGCGATCAGGTCTTCGGCGGCTTCCGCCAGAAGCGAATCCTGCGCTTCGCCCGCCACCGTCTCCTTGCCGATTTCCAGCATGATCGGCACGGCGAGCGGTGAGATGCGGTCGAGCCGCCGGTGGGCGATGTGGCCCTTGATTCGCGCCAGCATATCGCCCAATCGCTGAATATCCAAAAGCCCCGCCGCCGCATCGTTGCGCGTGGCCTCCAGCAGGATATGGTCCGGCTCGTGGCTCCTGAGCACGTCGTAGATGAGGTCGGCCGAAACCGTGACCTGCCGCCCGGTCTTTTCCTTGCCCGGATGGCGCTGCTCGATCAGCCCCGCGATCACGGCGCAATTGCGGAAGGTGCGCTTCAGCATGAAGCTCTCGTCCAGCCATGCCTCCAGATCGTCGCCCAGCATGTCCTCGTCGAAGAGGTTTTCGAGCGACGGCCGCTCGACGGCGAAGCTGTAGCCGAGATCGTCCAGCGCCCAGACGGCGAGCGAATAGTCCGTCGCGACGAAACCGAGCGGCCGCCGCCCGGCGCGCTCCAGCCGGCGCGTCAGCAGCATGCCGAGCGTCTGGTGCGCCAGCCGCCCCTCGAAGGGATAGGCGACCATGTAATGCCGGCTGCCGCGCGGAAAGGTCTCGATGAGCAGCTCGTCGCGCTTCGGTAGGCTGGAGACGTCGCGTTGCAGCGCCAGCCAGTCGCGCACCTGCTCAGGCAGCTCGCCCCAGCGATGCGGGTCATCGAGCATGCCGCGCACTTGGTCGGCGAGATAGGTGGAGAGCGGGAACTTGCCGCCTGCGTAAGCCGGCACTTTCGGATCGAGCGAGAAGGCCTGGGAGACGAGGCATTCGTTCTCGCGGATGCCCTCGAAGCGCAGCACCTTGCCGGAGAACAGGAAGGTATCGCCGGGCGCTAGCATTTCGAGGAAATACTCCTCCACCTTGCCGAGCGAGGCCCCGCCGCGCCCGACCGCCCCCTTCGCGCCGCGTTTGACCATGCGCACGTTCAGCATCGGCATCTCGACGATGGTGCCGAGATTGAGACGGTATTGCTGGGCGACCCCCGGATTGGAGACGCGCCAGAGGCCGTCGACGGTCTTGCGGATGCGGGCATAGCGTTCGTAGGTTTTCAGCGCATAGCCGCCGGTGGCGACGAACTGCACGATCCGCCCGAATTTTTCGCGCGAAAGGCCGGTATAGGGCGAGGCGGTGGTGACCTCGGCGAAGAGCGCGTCCTCGTTGAAGGGCGCGGCGCAGGCCATGCCGAGGACGTGCTGGGCGAGCACGTCGAGCGTGCCCTCGCCAACGGGGGGCGTGTCCTGCGCGCCGAGATAGTTGGCGTCGAGCGCCGCCTGGCATTCCATCACCTCGAAGCGGTTGGCCGGCACCAGGATGGCGCGGCTCGGCTCGTCCATGCGGTGGTTGGCGCGGCCGATGCGCTGGGCGAGCCGCGAGGCGCCCTTCGGCGCACCGACATGGATGACGAGATCGACGTCGCCCCAATCGATGCCGAGGTCGAGTGTCGAGGTGGCGACGACGGCGCGCAGGCGGTTCTCCGCCATGGCCTGTTCCACCTTGCGCCGCTGGCCGACATCGAGCGAGCCGTGGTGCAGGGCGATCGGCAGCGTATCCTCGTTGATGTTCCACAGTTCCTGGAAGAGGATTTCCGCCTGGCTGCGCGTGTTGACGAAGAGCAGCGACGTCCTGTGCGCCTTGATCGCTGCATAGACCTCGGGCATCGCATATTTCGCCTGATGGCCCGACCACGGCACCCGTTCCTCGCTTTTCAGGATGGTGATGATCGGCTTTGCCCCGCCCGGCGCGGTGACGAGCCCGGCATGGTTTTCCGCCTCCGGCGCCTGCTCGACCAGCCAGCGGCGCAGGTCCATCGGTTCGGCGACGGTGGCCGAAAGGCCGATGGTGCGCAGCCCCGGCGCAAGCCGGCGCAGGCGCGCAAGGCCGAGCGACAGCAGGTGCCCACGCTTGGAGGTGACGAGCGAATGCAGCTCGTCGAAGATCACGTATTTCAGGTCCTTGAAGAAGCGCGGAGCCTCGCCGTTGGCGATCAGCAGCGCAACCTGCTCCGGCGTCGTCAGCAGGATATCGGGCGGATTGAGGCGCTGGCGCTGGCGCTTGGCCTGCGGTGTGTCGCCGGTGCGCGTCTCGATGGTGATGGGCAGGCCCATTTCGGAGACGGGCTTCATCAGGTTGCGCTCGATATCGACGGCGAGCGCCTTCAGCGGCGAGATGTAGAGCGTGTGGATGCCGGTGAAGGCGGAGCCGGGCGGGATTTTGCCGCGCTGCGCAAGGTCCGTCAGCGCCGGCAGGAAGCCGGCCAGCGTCTTGCCCGCGCCGGTGGGTGCGATCAGCAGCAGGCTTTCCCCCGCCGTGGCGCGCGCCAGAAGCTCCATCTGGTGGGCGCGCGGCTGCCAGCCCTTGGCCGCGAACCAGTCGGCGAAGGGTTTGGCAAGGAGGGAGGGGCTGGCGGCGGAATCGGCGATACTCACCGCCCTAAGCTAGTGAGCGGCGCGTGAATGTGAAGTCGTGGACCGAAAAAACAGGCCGCCGCCGGGGCAAGCGGTCAGTCGCGCCAGGAGAGGATCGTCATGAAGACGGGCGTCAGGACCAGCAGGCCGGCGATGGAAAACAACGGCCCGTAGAGGAGCGCGCTGAGGGGAATTTCGGAAAGGCATGTCCCGACCCCGTCAGAAAGGCAATTGTACGAGCCGCCTTCGACGATGCCGTAGACGGGCAGAAACAGCCCCGCGACGATCAGGCTGGCGAGGATCGCCAGAATGGCGGAGAGGACAAGGCGGCCAAGGGTCTTCATGCCTCCGCAATACCGGGATTTCCCGCCCCGGCCAACGCCCCTACATGGCGATATAGCGGTCGGCGCGGTGGTTGACGGTGAGGAAGAGGTTCAGCACCACGGCGCCGACCACCGAGCAGAGCACGATGAAGGGCGCGGCGACGGCGAAGGCGGCGGCCAGCACGACGAGGTCGAAGGCGAGCTGGACGAGGCCGGCGGGCCAGCCGAAGCGCTCCTGCAGATAGACCGCGAGCACGCCGATGCCGCCGAGGCTGGCGCGGTGGCGGTAGAGGCCGAGCAGGCCGAAGCCGAGCAGGATGCCGGCCAGCACCGCCGTCCACATCGGATCGATGCTGTCGATGCTGAGGAAGTGCGGCTGCAGCTCGGTGATGAGCGAGGTGAGGGCGACGGCGGCGATGGTCTTGATGGTGAAGGCCCGGCCGAGGCGCTTGAGGGCGAGGATGTAGAACGGGATGTTCACGACGGTATAGTAGAGGCCGAAGCTGACGCCCGTGAGATAATGCAGGATGAAGGCGACGCCGGCGGTGCCGCTGGCCACGAGGCCGGCGCTGCCCATCAGGGCAAGGCCGAGCGCGGCGATCATGCTGCTGGCGAAGAGGCCCTGCGCGTCCTCCAGCAATGTGTGGCGGGTGGGTGTGGGGTTCCAGAAGCCGAAGTGCCGCTTGTCCATGGCCGATCTCCGATGGTTCTCAGTTGCAGGCCTGGTCGTGGCGCCGGGCGAGGAAGAGCAGGCCCTGAACCGGCTGGCCGGCATCCCGACGGATCACGCTTCTTTCGAGGGCGAGAAGGTCGAAGCCGCTTTCGGCCAGCCGCCGGCGGATGAAGGATTCCGGATGGGCATAGCGCAGGGATGGGCGCAGCAGCGGCGCATCGCCCGTCCCGCCGTCCTCGACCGAAAAGGCGAAGAGTCCGCCCGGCCGCGCAAGACGCGCCACGCTCGGGAAGACCTCGGCGAGATCGCCGAGATACATCAGCACGTCCGCGGCGCTGACGAGATCGGCGCGCGCCTCCGGCCCGTCCGCGAAAAGGCCGCTTTCTCCGGCGGGAAGCGAAAGGTCGGCCTGGGCGAGACGGTCGTAGACGGCCTTTTCCTCCGCCTTCGCGAGCATGCCGGCGGAAAGGTCGAAGCCTTCCAGCCGGTCGGCATGGGCGCGGAATTCCACGCCGAAAAGGCCGGTGCCGCAGCCGATGTCGCAAACGAGGCCGAATTTGCTGTCCGCGCCGGCATGCTTCAGCACTAGCCGGGCGAGCGTCTGCGGAACGGTATAGTCGAGCTTTTCGACGAGCGCCGTGTCGAAGCGGTCGGCATAGTCGTCGAAGAGGCGCTCGACATAGGGCGTCGGCGGCGCGGCGGGCTGTTCGGCGGCGCCGAGCACGGCGAGCTTGAGGCTCGCGCCGAAGATGTCGGACGGGTCGAGCGCCACGACCTTTTCGAGCGCGGCGGTCGCCGCCTCCTTCCGGCCCGATTTCTCGGCATATTCGGCGAGCCGGAACCACCCGGCAGCCCAAAGCGGCACCTGTTCGAGCGCCTGTTCCATGAGTTCCGCAGCCTCCGCGAACTCGCCGGATTCCGCGAACATGCGGGCATAGTCGGCGCGGCGGTCGGCGATGAGATCGCCGGAGGAAAAATGCGGGCTCGTCATGGGCACCTTTGATGCGGGAAAGCTGGCTGAGCTACATGGCAGGGCCGTTGCAAAAGGCAAGCGATTTCTCATGAAGCCCGCTTGCTTGCCGCGGGCGCGGTGACGGCTTATCTGGATGGACACGAATTTTTGGAGAATCAACCGATGTCGAATGGCGTGAATGGCTTTCTCGGCGACACACCGGTCCGCGTGATCGTCAAGCTGCTGATCCTGTCGGTGGCCGTGGGCTTCCTGATGTCGATCTTCGGGCTCTATCCGCATGACATCCTCATCGCCGCGCGCGATTTCGTCATCGACCTGTGGAGCACCGGCTTCAAGACGCTGGGCCGCCTCGGCGACTACCTGCTGCTCGGCGCCGCCATCGTCGTCCCGGTCTTCATCGTCATCCGTCTCTTGAGCTACCGTCGCTGATCATGATCTCCCGCAGACACTTCCTTGCCGCCTCCGGGGCGGCCGTCGCCGCGCTTGCCGCCGGCTGCACCACCCGCCCGCCGGCCCCTTCCGCCGGCACCGGCAGCGATCAGACCGCCGCCTCGCTCGCCTTGGTCAACAAGCTGCGCGCCACGCGCGGCCTGCCGGCGCTTGCCGCCGACGGCGCGGCGCAGCGCGCCGCCATGGATCAGGCAAGCCGCATGGCCGCCGCCGGCCGGATGGAGCACAATATCGGCCTCGGCGCGAATTTCGGCAAACGCATGAAGGGCATGGACGTGGCGCTTCCGGCCGCCGAGAACATCGCCGCCGGGCAGGCGGGCGCGGCGGAGGCCTTCGAGGCTTGGCACCAGTCGCCCAAGCACCTTGCCAACATGCTGGGCAACTATCGCGGCCTCGGCGTCGCGGTCGTCTCCAATCCGGCGTCCGGCAACCGGCGCTACTGGGCGATGGTGCTCTCGAACTGAGCGGGATTGCCCCTCACCCCAGCCCTCTCCCCGCAAGCGGGGAGAGGGAGCATGTTGTGCATGGGGCGAGGGGTGAGGAAAACGGTGCGGTTTACGTCCTTCTCCCCGCTCGCGGGGAGAAGGTGCCGGCAGGCGGATGAGGGGCTGCAGGGGCAGCGGGGGACGGAAACATGAGCGCAGCGACGATAGAGGAAAACGAAGGGGCCGGCCCCTTCGAGGTGACGCACCGACTGGTGCTGTCCATCGCCATTCCCATGACGCTCGGCTTCCTGACGACGCCGCTGCTCGGCCTCACCGATACGGCGGTCGCCGGCCGGCTTGGTTCGGCAGATGCGCTGGCCGGCATGGCGGTCGGCTCGGTGCTCTTCGACCTCCTGCTCGGCAGCTTCAACTTCCTGCGCGCTTCCACCACCGGGCTCGTCGCCCAGGCCTTCGGACGCGGCGACCGGCGCGAGGAGCAGGCGGTTTACTGGCGCTCGCTCACCATCGCGCTCTGTTGCGGCCTGGCGATCGCGCTGCTTTCGCCGCTCCTGCTCTCAGCCGGCCTCTTCCTGATGGCGCCGTCGCCGGCCGTCGCCGAGGTGACCTCGACCTATTTCACCATCCGCGTGCTTGCCGCGCCCATGGCGCTCGCCAACTATGCGCTGCTCGGCTTCGTGCTCGGGCGCGGGCAGGGCATGACGGGCCTCGCCCTGCAGGCGATCATCAACGGCATCAACATCGTGCTGTCGATCACCCTCGGCCTCGGGCTCGGCTGGGGCGTCGCCGGCATCGCCTGGGGCACCTTC
>Ga0153917_1000220_pt1 | contig 47508 bp, 39 predicted proteins | sample TSFL001MetaG_FD_104695 | JGI IMG/M metagenome (GOLD analysis project Ga0153917, IMG submission 104695) | Attine ant fungus gardens microbial communities from Florida, USA - TSFL001 MetaG | ecosystem: Host-associated > Fungi > Mycelium > Unclassified | place: USA: Florida, Paynes Creek Historic...
AATGCTGGCGTTTGAGGGTATCAAAGATCGTATCAACTCTCTTGACTGGGATGAGATGCAAAATCTTGTTGCCGGAGTTTTACGCAGTATGGGCTATAAAACGCAGGTCTCACCTGCGGGAGCCGATCGGGGTAAAGACATCATTGCTTCACCTGATGGGTTCGGTTTTGAAAATCCGCGTATCATCGTAGAAGTAAAGCACCGCAGGGAACAGATGGGAAGCCAACAGATACGCAGCTTTATCGGCGGTCGCCATAAAGACGATCGCGGGCTTTATGTTAGTACAGGGGGTTTTACGAAAGATGCTCGATATGAAGCCGACCGTTCAACAATACCACTGACGCTCTGGACACTTGATGATCTCGTCCGTGCGCTTATTGAGAACTACGAACAAGTTGATATCGAGACTAAACTTTTGGTGCCTTTGAAGAAAACTTTCCTGCCTGCCTGAATCTTGCTTTGATAGCCATATCGGTGTTCTACTGGTGTGGCTTTATACCCACTCGTAGTGTATATTTTTTGTACGGATCTTAGCTTATGGGTACAAGTGCGGGTATAAAGATTTATTCCTGATTTTAAACTACATTGATATCAATCTATTAGGTGTGCAATTCGAGTCCGGCCTTCGCACCATAAGTCCCTTCTAAGACCATAAAAAAAATTCGATTATCCCTTGTAAATCAATACGTTTAGCGATTTGTACGTCCTGAGTGGTCCGAGATAGTTCATTGAATTTTGACGGTCATCAGATTTAGGCCGAAGCGACTTGATGGGATGATAATCGTAAAAAATTAAGGCGCGTAAAAAACCAGAATTGTATGGGAAACGCGCATAACTGTCCGCGCGGCAGTCCGCTAAAACTCCCTGTAATCTTGTCCTTTTACCTGAATTAAGCCGTGCAGGCCTTCTTCCGTTCTAGGCTCCCCTACCTGTGACAGTTCTGGCGCAGTCTATGTTGATTATGCAACTAGCGGCTCCGTAAGTGTGCAGGCGTGGCGGAGAGAGCAATGCGCACCAATATTATGCACTGATAGCATTTCGAAAATTATTGTCTCCATTACTATCTTTAAACTGCCGTACAGTTAGATCCAGCATTTTAACCATAGCACTTTCAAAACCACTGTTACCCATGAATTCGTCTCCGGGTGCAATTGAAGCACATAATAAATACGGCATGGCTGGTGTTTCTGAAAATATATCAAATGAACTATTATGAAAATCCCTGAATTGAGCTACCTCATCAGGATTTATAATCATTAAGCCAGTCACTTGGTTTTGAGTATTAGAAATTGAATGAAGACCATGTACATATTTTAGAGTTAAATCTGGAAGGTAATGCACAAATGCCTTATCTGAAAAGGTATATTTAGCATCCATAATGATAAATTTTTCATTATGTTGATCATCGCTAACTTGTATAACAAAATCTGGGGACCTATTAGAGAAACGACCTGAATTTGATCGTTTAGATACTTTACCATTATAAGTCGTCCACCCTTCAGTATTAACCAGCCCTCTTAAGTCTGCCATGGGATGTTTAGCCATCCAATATTTAGGCTCATAAAATAAATTTAAAGTTAGATCCTTTCTGAAACTAAAGGCAAATGAAATAGATTCGCCAGTTGATTCAGTTAAGGATTTAAAGCCACATTTTTTTTCTAAAACCGATTTAATGTAGAATAAAGTATAATATTCAAACAATTTCGGTATGCTCTGAATGGATAATAATTCATCCTGAACACTCCAGTCAGGGCTTCCAAAACGGTACCAGTCAACAATTTTTTTAAATGCTGATAAGTATAATGGATCTTTTTTTGCCTTCATTGTAAATGTAGGTATTCCTACAACAATTTTTTTCGAAGGAATCTTGTCTGCCATCATTCTTTTAGTTGAATGCAAATTAGCCAGAATAGATTTGCATTTTAATATTTTTCTTTCGTTTATACTTTTCTGAAATTTATTTATTTGACTAAAGAAACTGATATATCCTAAGGGCGTTCCATTTACTTTGTTAGCTTTCCTATCCGGGCTTTCAAAACCTGATAGTAAAACGGATGTTGTCTGGATTAACGTATTGACAAATCCATGTAGTACTTGATTTTCGTATACATCAGGGTCTTCAACTGCTTGATGCTCTATTAATTTCCGGGCACCGTAGAAGGTATTGTTATATTCTAAGATTGCATTATCTATACAGTCTGCTTCAAAGAGTTCATCAGTATTATTACAAAGCCATGAAAGTGTAAGATCATCAACATTTGTACTATCATTTGGATAAATATATTTTTCCCTTGTGGTTAATTTAGTAATGGGACTATTGATTATTTTTTTTATAATAGCAGTTATCTTTATAGTAATATTTTCAATTTGTTCGAGTAAAATTTCGGCAGGAGTGTCTCCATGTTTAAAACCAGCCTTACGACGAGTTACTCTAAAAAATGAGCATAATGCTTCATTATCAATTTCAGCTAAAAACGACAACATTTTCTCTACACGGTCGGCGTTTATTTTCTTAGCCAATACTTCGATTGATTGAAAATTAAATAACTCGATTTTTTCTTCAGTTTGCGCCTCTAAAGTTAATTCAGCTATTCCATAATAGTTATGGAAAAAGCATTCATGCGTGAATCTACCCAGCCTCTTAGGTTGCCACCTGTAAACCCACTGGTCATCACATCTTTCAACTATGGTAGGTTCAACTTCATTTTCATATAAAAGTAAAGATAGCTTATCGTAGAATAGTTCACTTGAGAATGAAATTTCAATAGCTTCATCTTCAAGTATAAAAACTGATGGACTATTCCTTGCTTCAAATAAGGGAAGTTCAAAAACGTCACCTTGACGCTCTCCTCCCCAAATAGAAATTTTAATTTTCATATTACTGTTCCTTAAAAATATGAATATGATTCGCTATATATATCACCATTATTTATTATGTTTTTTAATGTTGCTTTTGATATGTTCAGATCAAGTTCAACAAGTTTTTGTTCAAGATTATGTAGTCTCTCTTTGAAACCAGCCCCGTAACCTTCTATTAGCGGTAAAATGTGTTGATTAATAGCAAAGTCCAAGGGTTGGACTCTCAGCCCTTCAATTTCATTTGCAACATGGCAATATCTTTTTATCGCATTATATTTCCGCTGACTAACTCTAACGGATGTTGTTCTGTTGATAGGGGTTCTTAATATTTCTATGATTTGTTCAAGCGAGTTTTCTTCTTCAGTAGTAAGCGAGGAGTCATACAGATTCACATCAAAGCAACCTTCTAGAGATTCATTATTTATTGCACCGTTAAAGTCAATGCTTTTCAATAAATTTGACTTAAAATCTGCATTGTGATTTAAACCAATAACTGGGACGCGGTCTATCAATCGTGGGGAGAGTCGCTCTGTTGAGGCATCATTGTTTATAGTTGCAATGAAACGCACACCTTTGGAAATAGTAATGTGTCTCTCTTCATCTGAAGGTATGCCAGAATCAATTTTTCTGTTTCTTCCTTCCGGGTCACACATGCTTAAAAAATCTGACCAATAATGCTCAACACTTGAAAGATTTGCTTCGTCCAATAGTATTAACTTTAAATAATCATGATTATGGTCGCTTTTTAAGAATTCATAAAGACCAGTACGGGCTGGTTGATAAACATCTTTCAAAGAATTATAAAACCCTAATATATCTCGGCTAGATACCCAAGCTCTGCCAACAGGGATATTAATGAAATTGCTGGTGTTATAAGTGTTTTCTTCACTGGTTAAACCCATGCTTTGTGCAAGTCTAATGGCTGTGGAGGTTTTACCTGTTCCTGGAGGTCCAGCCAAAATTGTCATAAACGATTGATTTAAGCATATAATTAAATTAGACATCTCATCAAATGAGAAATTTCTACCATTATCATTGCTGAAAGAATCTACTAAATGATTTATATATTCACTTCTATTTTCTTTTGTTAGTTTAACTGTGGATGGTGTTATTTTTGTTTTATAAATTTTAGGTGCGCTTTCCTTGGACCTGCCACCATTCAGTAATGTTGTTAAAGTTTGAATCTCAACCGCCTTCTCTAACAGTTGAGGTGAATTTAAAGTCGCTTTTTTAAGATTTAGTGCTTTTTCTGCAGATTCTTTTTCTTTATCAAGGTCCTCTTTAAGTCTCTTTAAGTAATTGATCTCATCAACTAGTGACTTGTAATCATTTACTCGTGATAATGTAGCATAAAAATCATTAAGCTTTTGATTTGTTTCAATAATCTTTGCTTCTAAAATAGAATTTTCCTCTGTTAGTGATTGTTGTTTTTGTAATAAAATTTTATGAGCATCTTCTGCCGTCTGTTTTTTTATTTTTTCAATTTCATCTTTGGCTTTTGATTTTTCAGATTCAACATTTTTAACTTCCAATTCTAATTCTAATTTTTTATTGGTAATTAACCGCTCTAGCTCATTTATTTCCTTATCCAATTTTAATTTTTGAGCTCTGGTTACTTCTTCTAGTTCTTCTGATTTTTGCTTGACCAATAACTCTTTATTTTTGCTAAAATAATTATCTAAATAAAGTCGTCCGTCTCTACTTTCGGCCAAAAACTCTTGTACGATGTCTTGTCCAAATGGACTAGAGTCCAGGAACTCACCCAATAATTCCTTAAGTCTTATAAGTCGCTCGCTATTTTCTAATAGTTTATTCTTTTTGACATATTCGTCTATGCCTTGTGATAGCTTTTGTGCTTCATTTTTGCCTAATGGACTTTTATTTTTAGAAAATCCATTACCAAAGCCATTTTTTGTGAAATACGATACTAAACGCGTATCCGATATGTAATCAATTTGGTCATAAGAAAGAGTAGAGAGATCTTTCAAATTATTTATAAATTTTTTAGTTTCACCTTTAATATTCCATTTTGAAGATAAGTTGTTTTCAAGTATGCTCTTTGACTCTATTCTAACAATATGGTCTTGTTTTAACTGTAAAGGTGAGGGAGTGGATAAAGGGGAAAGTTGCCAATTACTATCTTGCTTTGATGCTTTGAATGGTCCATAGATGTATTCATTATTCTCTATAAAAAACTGAGTGCTTGGTGCATCGATATCATGACTAATAAAACCTGTTGTAATATCAGGAAGCTCAGATTTTATGATTGGTATAAAATAATTCTTATCAAGCCTTTCAACCTTACTTCCTAAACCGAAATGTTTTTGATGCCTAGAGTTAGTCCGCCAATCATCATCATTGCTTTCATAATACTCAGTAAGTATAAATAACTCATCATTCCCAAATTGTTGGCTAATACTCATGAATCCTTTTGAAATAAATATTCCACCGTTTGGAAAATCTCTAGAATCTATTTTTTCATAAATTCCGTTTTCAGTAATATGAGCTACAGGTATTACTAACCCCATGTCAGGATTTACAGTATGGTTTTCTTCTTTAATAACTAATATTCTGTTCATAATCACTCTTGTTTATAATAAGCATTCAAACTATTGCATGTTCATCCATGCTTCAAAGATACTAAATCTTTTGATTAGGAATCATCCTATCCTACTGTAACCTTATATGTCCGAGTAGAGCTTATATCAACAACTATGGAAATTTTTTGCGATACGGCTGAGTTTTTAGAGGTCATAATGGCGGTATGATAAATGTGGATTTTTGAAATTTATTTATTTCAATGAGTTAGATGTGAGGTGTAAGTCCGTGCAATGTTCGAGAAGAAGCAAGTTTTAGTCGCTTAAGGTCTGCTTTTTATGCCTTCAATCCAGTATCGGTAGTACTCCACAAATACTGCATTCAGACCCCTTATTCATTTCCGTGGCCTGTATCGTTTGAGATAACGCCTGTTGCGGGTATCATTTTGCGAACAGCATTCCAGTATGAATTTACGCCTCTGCGTTTTTGCATTGAGGCCGCGATCTATCTCAAGGGTTTTCATGACTAACACAAACTTCTCTCAAATGGCTGCGTTTATCTGGTCGGTAGCTGACCTGTTGCGTGGAGATTTTAAACAGTCCCAGTACGGGCGCGTGATCCTGCCGTTTACGCTGCTGCGCCGCCTTGAGTGCGTGTTAGCGGATACCAAAGACGCGGTAGTAGCAAAAGCTGAGGAGTTAAAAAGCAGCCCGCTGCCGGAAGAGGCAAAAGAGAAATTTCTGCTGCGCGCCAGCGGCCTGACGTTCTTCAACTCATCTGCGATGGATCTCGGCAGGATGGGCCATAACGACATCAAAGCCAACCTGGAAAGTTATGTGCAGGCCTTCTCCGCCGACGCGCGTGAAATCTTTGAACACTTCAAGTTCAGCGAGTTTGTCGGCCTGCTGGAGGACGCCAACCTGCTGTATAAGGTGGTGAAGAAATTTGCCACCACCGACCTGAGCCCGAAGGCGATCTCCAACCATGAAATGGGCCTGGTGTTTGAAGAACTAATCCGCCGGTTTGCGGAAAGCTCTAACGAGACGGCGGGTGAGCACTTTACCCCGCGCGATATCGTGCGTTTAACCACCTCGCTGGTATTTATGGAAGATGATGAAGCCCTGTCTAAAGACGGCATCATCCGCACTATTTACGACCCGACGGCCGGGACGGGCGGTTTCCTCTCCTCCGGGATGGAATATGTGCACGAGCTAAACCCCAGGGCCGTAATGCGCGCCTTTGGTCAGGAGCTGAACCCGGAATCCTACGCCATCTGTAAAGCCGACATGCTGATCAAAGGTCAGGACGTCAGCCGTATTAAGCTGGGGAACACCCTCTCTAACGACCAGCTGCCGCAGGACCAGTTCGACTACATGCTCTCTAACCCGCCCTTTGGCGTGGACTGGAAAAAGATTGAGGGCGAGATTAACGACGAACATAAGCAGAAAGGCTTTAACGGTCGATTTGGTCCGGGCCTGCCGCGCGTTTCCGACGGCTCGCTGCTGTTTCTGATGCACCTGATCAGCAAAATGCGCGACAACCACAACGTGGATGGCAGCGTGAGCAACGGCGGGCGGATCGGGATTATCCTTAACGGTTCTCCGTTGTTTACCGGCGGGGCGGGCAGCGGTGAGAGTGAAATCCGACGCTACATTCTGGAAGCCGACCTGCTGGAAGGTATCGTCGCGCTGCCAACGGACATGTTCTACAACACCGGCATTGCCACCTACGTCTGGATTCTCTCCAACAAGAAAGCGTCCGAGCGTAAAGGTAAAGTACAGCTGATTGACGGCACGAACCTATGCGGCAAGATGCGTAAATCGCTGGGTTCCAAGCGCAACCTGATGGGCGAAGAAGATATCAAGCTGATTACGCAGACCTTCGGTAATTTTGAGGTGGTGGATGCCACTACTCTGGAAGAGCTTGGCCTGGAAAAAGCGGCAGAACAAAAGTCTAATCGGGGGCGTCAGTCCACCACCACCAAAACCGAAGCGCCGAAAACCTTCGCCAGCAAAATCTTTAACAGCACCGACTTTGGCTATCGCCGCCTGACCATTGAACGCCCGCTGCGTTTATCCGCTCAGGTCACGGATGAAGCGATTGCGACGCTGCGCTTTGCACCGAAGCCGTTTAACGCGCCGATGGAACGCCTGTATGAAGTGTTTGCTTCCCAGTGGCAGGAGGAGACCTATGGTGATTTCTCCGGACTGGAAGCCGAAGCGCGCGTCATTATTAAAGCGGAATTTGCAGAGCTGAAAGAGAAGCAGATTAAAGACCTGCTCGACAGCAAACTATGGCTGGCGCAGCGCGGGTTGATGGAAAAAGCGCAGCAGATTCAGACGGCTCTGGGTACCCAGGCAGGTGGTAAATCACTGGTTAGCAATGACTTTAACGAGTTCCAGTTGACCCTGAAAGGGGCCATCAAAACGGCTGGCGTGAAGCTGGATACGAAAGAGAACAAGCAGTTTATCGATGCTATCACCACCAAAAACCCGAATGCCGAGCCGGTGGTGAAGAAGGTACTGAAAGAAGCCGCCCAGCCGCTGTACGGTGCGTTTGACTACAAGGGCAAGGTTGTTGAGTTCGAACAGGACGGCGAACTGCGCGATAACGAAAACGTGCCGCTGAACCCGGCAGTCTCTACCAGCGATCTGATTGAAAACTACTTCAAAGCCGAAGTGCTGCCGCACGTGAATGACGCGTGGATCAACGCCGATAAGCGCGATGCGAAAGATGGTGAGGTGGGGATTGTCGGTTACGAAATCCCGTTTAATCGCCATTTCTACGTCTATCAGCCACCGCGTCCGCTGGAGGAAATTGATGCCGATCTGGATGTGGTCAGCGCCGAGATTATGAAGATGCTGCAGGAGGTACATTCCTAATGGCAAAGTATAAGGCGTATCCGGAGTATAAGGAGTCTGGGGTTGAGTGGTTGGGGGTTATTCCTAAGGGCTGGACTATAAGTAAAGTAAAATATCTGGCTCCATTTCAGGTTGGTTGGACTCCGCCAACTAAAAATGATGCCAACTTCATTGGTGATAATTTATGGGTCAATATTTCTGACTTAAAAGATAAGTTTATTTCATCTACAGCAAAATGCATCTCTGATAAAGCTGCAAAAGAAGCATCAATGGATATCACCCCTAGGGGTTCTCTGTTATATAGCTTTAAACTATCGGTTGGCGCAGTTTCATTTGCAGGATGTGATCTTTATACAAATGAAGCTATCGCATCATTTTTGGACCGAGCCCAACTGCCTCTATCGTATTTGTACTATGCACTCCCGATATTTATTATTGAAAATGCATCAACCAATATCTATGGTGCAAAAATATTAAACCAAGAGCTGATAAAAAACTCATTTTTACTTGCACCTTTACATAGTGAAGCAGAAAAAATTGCTAATTTTTTGGATCACGAAACCGCAAAAATCGATAACCTAATCGAGAAGCAACAGCAACTGATTGAACTGCTGAAAGAAAAACGTCAGGCAGTGATTAGCCATGCTGTTACCAAAGGGCTAAACCCTGATGTGCCGATGAAAGATTCTGGTGTTGAGTGGTTGGGAGAAGTGCCAGCGCATTGGGAAGTTAAAAAATTAAAACATGTAGCTAATATAATTGACTGTAAAAATAGGACCCCTGAATATTTTGATGATGGTGAATATTTGGTTGTACGAACTACGAATGTAAAAAAACAAAGCTTAGTGCTTGATGGTGCCCTTTATACTAATGAACGAGATTATAATATTTGGACTGAACGAGGTGTTCCACCTGTTGGCTCAATATTATTTACACGTGAGGCACCTGCAGGTGAAGTTTGCATCGTTCCTGCTTTCACAAAATTATGCATGGGGCAAAGGATGATGAATTTCATTTGCCATGAAAGTGATTACACTAAATTTTTATTCGACTATCTAACTTCAGATTGTCTTAAGAGATATATTGAAAGTGAGGCCGCTGGCAGCACGGTTAGTCATTTAAGGGTTGAGCAAGTATATAATATTCCGATTGTTATCCCTCCAAATTCTGAGCAAAAAAATATTGATGAGATGGTTGGGGTTATTAAATCTCAATATTCAAGACTAATCGATGATGCAGAATGTTCACTTGTATTGCTCCAGGAACGCCGCACCGCCCTGATCTCCGCCGCCGTCACCGGAAAAATTGACGTCCGCGACTGGGTTGCTCCTGATACGCAGGATGTTGAGGAGCCACAGGAGGCTACCGCATGAGTATGGACAGCACCAGGGAGCTGATTTTCCAGGATGAAATGATCGCTCAGATGGAGGAAAAAGGCTGGGTTCGTGGCAAACCGGACGGCTACGATCGCGAACGGGCGCTGTATTCACAGGATGCCCTGACCTTCGTGCAAACCACCCAGCCGCAAGAGTGGGAGAAGTTCGCCAAAATTTATCCCTCAGATACCGAGCGTCATTTCCTCGATGCGCTGGTGGCCCAGCTGAAAAAAGCGGATATCAACGCCACCGATCGGCTTTCACGCACCTACGGTACGCTCGGCGTGCTGCGTCACGGCATCAAAAGCCATAACGCGCGTTTTTTCCTCTGCCAGTTCAAGCCGGAACACAACCTCAATCCGGAAACCCTTGCTCGCTACAAACAGAATATCTGCCGCATCGTGCCGGAGCTGGTTTACAGCCCGTATGCTTCGAAAGCCGCATTGGAAGAAACGGGTGTTAAGACGAAGAAATGGCGTATCGACCTGGTGCTGTTCGTCAATGGCCTGCCGGTAGCAACCCTGGAACTGAAGTCTGAATTTAAGCAGACGGTGCAAAACGCCATCACGCAATATAAGAAAACGCGTTTGCCGAAAGATCCGAGCACCAACAAGCCCGAGCCGCTGCTGACCTTCAAGCGCGGAGCGCTGGTGCACTTTGCCGTCAGCCAGTACGAAGTGTTTATGGCGACGAAACTTGATGGCGAGAAGACCTTCTTCCTGCCCTTTAACAAGGGCACCCATGACGGTGGGGCAGGGAACGACATCCCGGAAGATGAAAATGACTATGCCACCAGCTATCTGTGGAATGAGGTGCTGCTCCCGGATAATCTGCTAAAAATTCTCGCCAGCTTTGTCCATCTGAAAATCGAAGAGAAAGAAGAGTGGAACGGTCTGAAAGGCAAGAAAGAGAGCCTGATCTTCCCGCGCTATCACCAGTGGGATGTGGTGAACAAATTAATCACAGCCGCGACGGTGGAAGGCACCGGCAATAAATATCTCATTCAGCACAGCGCGGGGTCGGGTAAATCTAACTCCATCGCCTGGACCGCGCATCAGCTTTCCCGGCTGCACGATGAGAAAGGTGAGAAGCAGTTCCATTCGGTAATTGTGGTAACGGACCGTACCGTGCTGGACGATCAGCTCCAGGACACTATTTACCAGTTTGAGCATCAGGATGGCGTGGTCGGGCGCATCAATAACAAAGAGGGCGATGGCTCAAAATCGGAGAAGCTGGCCAACGCGCTGGAAAACTCCCAGCCGATTATTATCGTCACCATTCAGACTTTCCCGTTTGTATTAAAGGCGATTGAAAATAGCGTCAGCCTCAAACAGCGCAGGTATGCGGTTATTGCCGACGAAGCCCACTCCTCGCAAAGCGGCTCTACGGCGCGTCAGCTCAAAGAAGTATTGATGAAAGAGGAAGCTGGCGACGATACGGAGTTGTCCTCAGAAGATATTCTTGATGCCACCGTCGCTGCGCGTAAAGGCAGCAGCAACCTTAATTACTATGCTTTTACCGCGACGCCAAAAGCCAAAACGCTGGAGCTGTTTGGCCGACGCCCCAATCCGCTCGAACCTGCCTCAAAAACCAATAAGCCGGAAGCATTCCACGTTTACTCTATGCGCCAGGCCATCGAGGAGGGTTTTATCCTGGATGTCCTGAAAAACTACACTAACTACAAAGTGGCTTATAAGTTGCTGCAAAAGCTGGACGATCCCGATCGGGAGGTGGACAGTAAAAAAGCGAAGATCAGACTGAACCAGTGGGTCGCGCTGCACGATCATAATGTCTCGCAGAAAGTGAAAGTGATCGTCGAGCACTACTGTAAACATGTTATGCATCTGTTAGGCGGGCAGGCTAAGGCGATGGTCGTTACCAGCTCGCGTAAAGCCGCCGTGCGCTACAAGCTGGCGTTTGATAAATACATTGCTGAAAACCACTACCAGAAAATTAATGCGATGGTAGCCTTTTCCGGTGAGGTTGAATTCCATGAAAACGACCATAACAGCCTTGCTTTATTGAACCAGAAGTTCACGGAAACCAATATGAATCCCGGCCTTAAAGGCCGTGATATGCGTACGGCATTCGATACCGATGATTATCAGGTCATGCTGGTGGCAAATAAGTTTCAGACCGGTTTTGATCAGCCCAAACTGTGCGCTATGTATGTCGACAAAGCTCTGGGAGGCGTGGAGTGCGTCCAGACGCTATCCCGGCTGAACCGAACTTATCCCGGTAAGGCGCAGTCCGGTACCTTTGTCCTCGATTTCTATAATGAACCAGATGAAATCCTGAGCGCGTTCCAGCCCTATTATCAGACGGCGGAGCTGATGGATGTCAGCGATCCGCAGCTTGTCTTTGAATTATATGAAAAGCTTCGTACCAGCGGCATTTTCCTGTGGAACGAAGTTGAGCAGTTCTGCGAGGCGTTCTTCACTAAAAATAAATCCAACGCGGCCATTAGCAATATCTGCAAACCCGCAGTGGACCGCTGGAAGCATCGCTATACCTCGGCAATTGATGCCTATGTACTGGCTAAAGAGATTTTTGAACGCACCAGGAAGACCGGCGATGTTGTGCTGATCACCAATGCGGAAAACGCCTTTAAAGAGTGCGAGAAAGAAAAGAGTAAGCTGGATATCTTCAAGAAAGATCTCGGCAGCTTTGTCCGCTTCTACGAGGTTATGTCGCAAATCGTCGATTACGACGACAAGAACTTAGAAAAGTTGAGTTTGTTTGCCCGCCATCTGCGTCCGTTGCTGCATGAACAGCGCATCGAAGAAGATGAGATTGATTTAAGCAACGTGGAGATGAGCCATTATCGCCTGTCGAAGCTCCATGAGCAGCATCTGAAGCTGCAGGAAGATGCTGCAGAGTACCAAATCAAACCGGGTAATGACGTCGGTACAGCAAAGCCGAAGGACAAGAAAGAGGAGTTTCTGTCTAACATCCTGGCACGGCTCAACGACCTGTTTATAACCGACAATCTTAGCGATAAAGATATGATCAACTATGCCTTTACCGTGCGTGACAAGCTGTCGGAAAATGAGGCCGTTATGACCCAGATAGCGAATAATACTCGCGAACAGGCCATGCTTGGGGACTTCCCGAAAGCAATTGATGATGCCGTGATGGACAGTAACGACGCTCAGCAGGAGATGATGATGCAGTATCTTTCCAATCCTGAGCTGGCGAGAGGATTTGCCCGGGTAGTGTTTGATATGCTGAAAGGGGCTTAATTACTGGCTTATATTAGGCGAAGAGAGTTGAAAGAAATGAGTACAGAACAACTAGGTCTTATTTTTTCAGCTCTCATATACATTGTTGCACATCTCTGATAAGTAAATTCATCTACATTATAGAATAATTAGGATGTTAATCCTCATTTAATAATTTATACGAGAAACTGATAAGAAAAAAGGAATGTATTATGTCATCTAATAGTAGCTCAAGTAGTTCAACTTTATCGATATTAGGTTTTGCTGATAGTTTGTGGGATTTGAATAAAGTTGCTAAAATAATTTATTTCACATTATGCTTCGACATCCTATTTTTCTATCTAAAGGGCAACGGATTATTCGGTATAAAACTTGGAAAAGAGTTTGATTTGTCAATTGCCGATCTGGCGGGGATGATTATTATTTTAGGTATATTCTCCTCTGTTCTCTTAAAGGCTGCATCTTTATCATTTTCATTATTTCTAATAAAAGTAAGATTTAGTAATTTGTTTAAGTACACAGAAGATTTATACAGAAGACATCCAGACGAAGTTTCCTTTAGTGAACTGCGTGATGATGCCTTTGCAAACGGGGATGAACTATCCTATAAAATATATGTAGAAGAATATAAAAAACAAGAACAAATAAGGAAGGATGACTGGTCGAATGAAATAATTTCTTTTGGAATTGCTCTGGCATTTTCAATCGAGTGGTATTTGTCCGCGCCTGATGGTCAGAGTAAAATGTTTATCGATTGGTTGTGGGAGCAAGTGAAACTAAGGGGTCCCGAAACCCCACATTATTATATTGGAATGTTTATTTCAGCGTTGCTTATATTGTATGCAACGTTCGTTTGCTGGCCGAAAGGACTTCAATCTAATTTGTACTATCCGAAACTTGCAATAAAGCTACGGCGTGAAAAGGAAGAAAGGAAAAGAAAATTAGATTATTAATGGATTTTATAAGTTCTTTGGTAAATAAGAGAATGGGTTCTTATTTACCAAACCCAACATTTATTAATAGAAAAGAATTTTATTTGTTATAGGTTATAATAAATAAAATGCTTTTTATATTTTCTTTAATACCCCATTAAACCAAATCTCATCCCTCCCGGGCCGTTTATCCCTCGTCATCCAAAACTCCTCAATCTCAACCCCCGGCAAAGCCCCTACCAGCCCACACAACCCCGCATCATCCATATCCGTAAATCGCCGTCCATCAACCTCCCGCTCCCCAGCCCCATACTTAAACGACACATACCAGACCCCCCTAGGCTTAAGCGCCCCCGCAAGCCTCCGCATCACCTCGGGAAGCTCAAGCTTAGGAACATGCAACAACGAAGCGCAGCACCAGATCCCATCAAACTCTTCCTTCCAGTCCACATCTGCAAAGGTCATCAGCTGAACCGGCAATCCGGTATGTTCCCGTGCCAGCTCAACCATGGCAGGGGAGGCGTCAAACGCCTCTACCCGATACCCTATCTCCTGAAACGCCTTCGCATCCCGCCCCGAGCCACAACCGGCATCCAGCACCCAGGCGCCGGGAGGAAGGTGGCGGGTAAAGGCCTCGTAGAGCGATGACATATCGACATTCACCGTACCGTCGAAAAAGGTCTGTGCATTGTCCTGATAGTATTTAAGCGTCATTAGAATGTGGCCTCGCCTTCGGCTTTGGGTTCCCAGGTGTGGAAGAGCATTACTCTGGCAGCATTCCAGTTCTTTTCAAGATAGTTTCTCCTTACCGCGGGATGTTGCCCCGTTTATTGGACGATGGTCTCATGCAAGGGGAGTTTGCTCTGAATAAAATACTCGTTGCGAGTGTTTAAGCGCTCCAGCAGTTTGCTTCCCGGTAAACGCGCAAATTTGCCCTCGGTGCCGCGATTGCAGCATTTGCAGGCCAGCACCAGATTCCACACGCCGTTGATGTTGGCAACCTCATCGCGTGCAGCCCAGGGGATAAAGTGGTCCACGTCCGCCAGTTCGGCATCGCCGAGTACCAGGCTGATGGGGCGGAAGCAGTAAAAACAGCGGCCTTTCTGGTAACCGTTCAGGCTGTCACGACAACTGGTGATATCAACGCGTCGGGCATTCACTCTGGCAAACAGCATCTGGTTGCCTTCATCGAACTCGACGCCAACCAGATTGCGGGATACGCCCTGCGCCCAGGCCTGTTCGACCAGGTTCCAGCGTGCAGTGGTTTCAAAAGCCAGGTTCTGGTACTGCTGGCGCTCGCCCAGATGAAAGAAGTTATCCGTCAGGCGAATGCCGTTATGGGTCTTACGCTCATCAATGAAAAAGCGTTTCTCGATCTCGCCGCCATTCACATTGTGGAAGGCGTCAATCACGTTGGCAAAGCCTCGCCGTACCGTAGTTTCAATCAGCTGGTTATGCGAAACCTCTTTGTTATTGAACTGCGCGCAGGTATCCAGGAACTGGCTGCGGCTCGAGGTGATCTGCTTTGGGGCGTGTTTCAGATGTTCGCAAAGATGGCGGCTGAACGGCACGGCGAGTTCGTCGAGGGCGATGATGTCGCTGCCCGTCTTATCAATCTCATACAGGGCATGGGCAAGCGCGAACTTGTATGATGCGACGTTCTTTCCAAAAAGAATCACCCCGCGCCAGTAGTTCTCCAGCGTAGGGTCAGCCTGGTAAAAATCCATCAATGAAATCCTGTTACGGTGGGTGAGGTAGCTAACTACCGAAACCTGTAACGGGATCACACAATAAATGAATGGTGATGTAAACGGTGAATCTATTTATTTGGCGAATTTGTGATGTATTGCAGTTGAAGAGCGGACTCCAGCGCCTTTAATCAGGTGACCAAATTTACTCTGCCTTTCCCATCACCTATATTTTAATGCTCTGCAAGCCGCTCACAGGGAAGGAAAAATGACGCAATACTGGTGGAAAGATTTATTGGATCGGAACAATCGCTGGCAGGGGCTGGAGCTGACGGTCCGGGCTGAGCAGCATCCCGGTTATGCCATGGAGATGCTCAGTGGTCACCATGGGCGCATGGCATTGCAGTTTCAGGGCGAGACGCTGTTCTGGGCCACAGTATTGAAAGATCATTCCGGCGTCTGGCTGGTCTTTAATGCCGATCATCCCGGTCAGCAGGCGCTATTACCGTCAGTGACCTCGGCAGATGTGGAGTCGGTTAAAGCGCAGGGCGCGCAGGCATGGACAGGCGAATGGTGTCGCTACTTTGCCCGGCGGCTGATGGATTCGCCAGCGCCATTGCTGACTGCCGGCCGTTGGCTGTTAAGGCCTATGACATCGGTAAGTCGCACCGCGCAACCCTCTGTACCCATCGCAGACTGGCGTTTTGATTCGCCCGCCAGCGCCGGAAATATGGGCTGTAACTGGGTGCTCTATGGCGAGGACTTCCCTGATTTAGCGGATCCGCAAAAAGTCAGGCACGTAGACTGGTGGTGGGGCGGCAATTTGCTGCTGGGACGTTACCCGATAAACACCGATGCGGGACGGCTGAAATGGTGGCGTAAAAAATGCCGCGAGGGCGCACTGCCGCCGGTGTTGGTCCGGCACATTGCCGGGCTGGCGTCTTTTGTGATCCTTGATGGTCACTATCGACTGCAGGCGGCCATTGTAGAGGGGATCCCACCGCAGTTTTTGGTGCTCAGTGAACTGCATGAGAGAGAGTTTTCCTCCGATCCGCAGCATCAGGAGCGTATTGTCCGTGCGCTGGAGCTACAGCAACGTAAAAACCCCGCATGCAGCGTTGAGGGGATAAATCAGACGCTTATTAACCTCTATGATACCCGCTATCTCTATGCCTCAACCCATAGCCGCGCCCTGCTTGGCAACGGAGAAAACTGGGCGTGGGAAATTGAGGCTTATTTGCATAAACATCAGCTTGGGGAATATCTGGGAAGGATCCTTGAGCGGGTGGAGGTTTAGAATCTCAGGGAATGTGCAATCGTGGGCATTGAGCCTCAAAGTTAAATTCCAGAAGAAAAAGCCATCTTCAAATCGAAGACAAAGATTTCCCATCTTGTCGCATACCAGACGGGGAGAATCATGGTGAACCTGAAAGGGTGTTCGTGGGCGATCATGAAGTGAAGAATACAGGCTTTACCAGCGGATGAACGTAGGGTTCAGTGTCGTTTACGAAATCACATACCCTTTGTAGACAGCTGCGCTGAGGCTAAGAGCGCTGGCTCCGGCTTCAGTCCATCAGCAACCTTTAAAAAATTGAGGTTATGAGTTTTTTAGGACTTTCAGGCGTGGGATGACATTTAATAAAAATGAATTAATTACTGGCTATACGCGAGGCGTTAATTCAGTTCGATTTCCACTCGCTTTGTTTTATATATGCAAGATGCGTCATGCTTAATGCCCCCAACTCCGTTTATTAGTAGTTGCCTGACGTAGGCAAAGCCATATCATTCTGCCGAAACAAATCTCAATTTAGGGAATGAAGATGAAAGACGCGTGGCTGGATACGTGCTCTACCACCATCCAAAACTTCGTGGAACGCTCTACGAGGCTACAGCCAGATAATCTTGAACTGGACCTGGTCGAAAAAATCGATTTTGACTACCAGATTAACTTAAGTCTCGATTTTCGTATTAAGGCTACAGAATATACTCAGGTGGGGAGAGTCAGCCCCGGGAGCGGCACGCGGATTTTTACGGGTAATTTCCAGTACAACGAGGCTCTCCAGGCGGAAACCAGCGCGGTCTTGTCCCGGGCAGAAACACTGCGTGAAGCTCACGCGCTGGTCCTTTCCCAGCCTTACGGGGCTCTTGAAAAAGAGCAAGAAATCTATTCCCATCCAACACGCCTCTGTTTAATTGAAAACTGCACTAGCTGCAATGGACGCGGACAGGTCAACTGCTCCTGGTGCTATGGTTCTGGTCGCGTGAGCTGCACCACCTGTGGAGGAAGTGGGCAGGTACTGGAACAGCGAAGCCATTTCGATCACTACACCAATCAGTATCGCACGGAGAGCCACTACCGGATGTGCTACACCTGCACAGGCGGTAAGGTGAACTGCGGCCACTGTAGCGGCTCGGGAAACCAGCGCTGTTCCCCCTGCGACGGAACAGGCGAAACAACCCGCATTACCCGGCTTGCCAGCGTTGCCGTGCCTCGTTACCAGTTGATCTACCATCGTGAAGATGTGCCGACGTTCATTAAAGATGGCCTCTACAAAGCGGGCATCCCGGAACTGGCAAGTTATGGCGCCGTTGAGCTGGCAGATTCCAGTATTGATGAGGGTTTGCGTAACGTTAATTTTATCTATAACGCCAGTGTACCCTTTGCCCGATTTACGAGTCAGCTGCGCCAGACTCAGCTTGCTGAACAACCTGTTAACTGGATCGTTTACGGTCGTCATCCGCAAATACTGGATGCGGGACATGTCGTTGAGTTGATGCTGAAAAACGATCTCAATGAGCTTGTCTATCGAAGCACAAAAGGGAAGTTGCTGAACCCGCTTGTTGCGGCGGTTAGCCGTAAAACGGTGGCCACCTTTATGGAATCGGAAGCCCATCAGGACATGCTGGATGCGAACCGTGCGGGTAAATCCGGGGAGATGCTCCGCGAAGCGATGAATCGTGGGGTCACTACGACCTATATTGATGAAGCCCTGACCAGCCTGAAAGCCATTACGCAGGCGGTCCAGAACTGGTCGGTGGTGAAGTGGGCAATCTTCAGCGCGGTCATTATCTATCTGTTTATGCCGCTATACACCGCTTATGGCGATATCTGGGTCAGCGACATTGCGACAGGACGGGTTTATCTTACGCCGTTCCTGCGCTGGGATAATCAGCATAATTTACTCGCTTCCCTGGAGGTGCTGGGGCGTTACTGTGGCCTGTTTATTGCTATCGCTGCCGTTGTTATCTCTTTCCTGGGGTATTTATGGCGCAGGGGCTGGGTCCGCTGGCGAATGGGCCAGAATCTGGCTAGCTGGGCGGTGAATAAGAAGATTTTACGTAGCGGTTGGTTTATGAGCCTCCTTCTCACCAGCCTGCTTACTGTTTGCCTGTTGCTGTTTTTCCCGATCTGGGTGACAAATGAGGGAGAACTCTTTGGGCAGTATTCGTTAATCGAATTAATACGCTGGGTTGTTGAGATACTAAGATAATACGATCAGGGCTCCCGGTAGGTTTTCAGGGAGCCTTTCTTTGTACCTGGCAGCCCTTCCTTACCTTCACATCCACCTTCGTTCCGGTGCTGAACCCGGCTTCATTGAGCCACAGGCCTTTCATAGTAAACGCAGAGATGCGGGTATAATCTCCATACCGCGTCGCATAACTTACGGTAAATACGCGGTCGTCAGCTTCAACGACTTCTGGTTGCAATGATTCTGCAATACAATCGATATCAGTCATGGTTACTATTCTCTTTCAATAGTGATTATGATGAGCGATACGGGCATGTTGGCACATGCCCGTAGTGCGTTAAATAAAACCTGTAAATCTAATCAGTAAATAAAAGTAAGTCCGGAGTAATATAAAACGTAATAAGAACGATTAGACAACTTTTAACTAATAATATAATGAATAGCTTAATGCTAGATTAATGATAATAAATTTATATACGTTCAATCCTGTTTGGTTTGTTCTCTAACAGCTTCAACTATTACACGGTGCAACTTACCTACCGTTACATCTCGAATAATCGGCTTCGGTATGCCACGTAGCCAGTCAACAAACCGGCAGATGCCTAAAAGATCAAGCCCTTCACTGGTAAACAGGTACTCATCCTCGGCGAGCGAGAACCTGTTACGGAAGCTATTATTCTCAGTATCAAATGAAATATTAAATGCTTGTTCACAGGCCTCTAAAAGGTCTATGCCATCATCGCCACAGATATGCAGGTCCTCTTCGACTCGTGAATTTTCGTGGATAGGTTTGCGATAAGGCCCGAAGTTTTTCTGAATAATCTCAACAATCTGGTCAAGCGTTGGTTCCATAAAGACAATCTCCCTTTAAACAATCATCCTGATACTGAAATAAGAATCTATCCAGACGGTTAATATGGAGTGCTTAATATAAACCTTTTACCATAACGTGCATATTATTCAGACGTGTCAGGTGGAGTATGTTTTTACAGGGAATGTGGACATCAATCAGGATCGTACTTTTCTTTGTCGTCATGCTAGCTATCGCATGGGTGGTGCCCTATGAAGATCTCGTGGATACCTTCATTTATACGCACATTAGCTACACTGATGCTGGGAAGATAGCGAAACAGATATTGGGCGAACCCGATCCTGAACCCTATGATTCAATCAGCGATTACATAAGCCTTGTCATTAACACGCTAATCAGCGTTCCTTTAATGGGGGTGATTGTTAGCGCTTATAACGCAATTACCCGTAAAATGAAGCCTGTTGATCTTCCAAAAGAGTGGACGTTATCCACATTAAGACGGTTCGGAAAAATAGCTCTTTACACCTTCCTGTTTTGGGTGCTGATCCGTTTTCTACCCTGGCAAACCCTGTTTCCCGATAATCAAAGTTTTACAGCTTTTACTGCAATCGCATTCTTAGTCTTTAACCTGTTTTTGACGTCAATTTGCTACCGGTTTATCACGAAGAATTTCACCAATAAAAGGCACTTTTACCTTGGCTGATCCTGCTTACATGTTGGTGGGGAAGTTGCCATCAAAGCCTGTTTGAAAAACGGCCAAATGCACCTTAAAATTAGCATTAACTATATAGTGCATGTTTTAAGGTGCAAGATGAAGCGTACACAACAGGATTTACTCCCTTCGGAATTAAGCCGCCAGCTATCTGACCTGGGCTATGCGCTGGCGCAAAGTCGCCTTGCGCGAAAAATTCCGCAGTCTGAGGTCGCGGTACGCGCCAATATCAGCCGTAACACTGTCAGTCGTATCGAGAATGGCGACCCCGGTGTCGCTATCGGTCAGATTTTGCGTTACCTCGATGTCGTTCGTCCCGGTGCATCGTTTGCGGATGTCATGACGAAGGAGGATAACGCCGTACAGGCCGTGGAGAGCCTTCGCCGTCCGCGTCGCGCACGGCCATTAAGTGACAAAGAGTTGGATGAATATGATTTCTGAGAACACGTTGCTGGTACATGCATTCTTACCCGGGGCAACGGAGTCTGTCCCGGCCGGAAAATTGCACTTACAGGAGGAGAGGACTGACCCTCGGTCATCACGTTTTATCTATGGTCTTAAATACCTGAAACGAAACGGTGCGATAGAAGTTGATCCGGTTGGACTGGGCATGTTGCAGGGCCAACAGGTCGCAAGACAGGCGTTATTTGCGCAAGAGTCGACGTTATTTGGCGGGATCCGGGATGCAGCGCCAGATGCCTGGGGGCGACGGGTTATTGAAGCTAAAAAGCGCGTTCCGGCGAATTCATTACCTGAGTCTGTCTACCTGCTTGAGGCCGGGCCTAACCGGACAGGTGCCCTCGATATCACCCATGACGGACAGCCATCCAGAAATCTGGAGACATCGGCTGATATAAAGTCACTGGGGTATCTGTTTGATGCCGTAGAGAGAATCGAGAACGGTGCGCCTTTACCTGCCAATCTGCATGACATATTCGATGCAGGTTCCAGCATGGGTGGTATGCGGCCAAAAGCGACGGTGGTGGTGGAAGATGATAGCCACTGGCTGGCGAAGTTCTCTTCTCGTACCGATCGCGGGTTCTGTTATCCGGCTATTGAACACGCCACGTTACGACTCGCAGACGTGGCAGGACTTAAGGTTCCTGAGACCCGTCTTGAGGAGATAGGGTCCGGGCGTTTTGCGATGTTGATTAAACGTTTTGATCGCGTGGGCCGGGGCGAAAATACCGGGCGGCGCCATTTTGTCTCTGCGCTGACATTAATGAATATTCACGAAATGGCATCATCAGAAAGCAGCTATGTGGACCTGGCGGATGCAATGCGTCGACACCTTGGTGCAGCCCATCTTTCAGACGATCTGAGGGAGCTGTACCGCCGGATGGTATTTAATATCCTGGTTAACAATGATGACGATCACCTGCGTAACCATGGTTTTGTTCTGATGGAATCTCCTGCTCAGGATCCTGTGAAAGGGAAGCAGGAACCGCAGGAGAAAATTACGCTGGCGTGGCGAATCAGTCCACTCTATGACGTGGTGCCTCGCCCGGTGTACTCCCATCATCGTCGTCTGCATTTAGGGGTTGGCGCATATGGCAAAGAGGCCACGCTGGGTAATGCAGTTTCCTGGTGTGAGCGCTTTGGATTAAGCCGTGCTGATGCGATTGCAGAGATTGATCGCATCTGGCGCGTGGTCAGGGAGTGGCGTAACCATTTTGAAGAATTCGGTGTAGCAGGAGAAGATATTGATGCCGTGAGTTCGGCATTTTTGCATGCCCGTCACCTAGGTGGCGCGAATATTGGAATAAGTTAATTGCACCTGAAAAAGCACCCTAACCCGATAACGTCTTTTTTAAGGTGCATTTCCCTCTTCAGGTCACCAAACCCACCCCCATATCCCCCCTTATAATCGGAATCGGCGTCAGCAAATGCTGATACGTCAGCTCCCCCCGCCTTCCTCAAGAGGGCTTATTTATACCGATGTACTGGGGTGGATAGATATGGGCCACGCTCGTGGCGACGATATCGAAGAACTCAGAAGATAGTTCATGCAGGGGGAGGGTAGCGGGCGGGATTACTATGTCGTGATATATCGTTAGGATATGAACATAGCAAAATTTTGGCTCTCGCTGGGTATTGGAAGGTTCGCCAGATGGGAAATAAAACGTGGCCGTGATATGCACGATATCAATCGTATGATGTTGGCGATGATGATGAGTACCGCGTTGCATTTTGAAGATTTACAAAGCCTTCGGTTATTTACCTGGTATACGGACAGCGGCTTCAGTGGAGAGGATTTAGTTTCAGACTTATTTGGGTTCTATCGCGCTATCAGGCCCGGATTCTATACCGGTCAGGTGAAGCCTGTAAGCTATGAATCTGCGTTACGGCGCTGGGATTACTATGGAGTTATTGGTTCTTTTAAAAATCGAGGTTTTAAACCCATCATTTTTCCTGATCCGGACGAACCCTGTGTTAAGCATGAGCCTTACATCGCTGAGCTTCCGATGTTTATGAGATGGTTATACCCGTGGGACGACTTTACCTCTGGCATTGTCAATGTCTTTACAGAAAATGGTACAGCATTTGGCTATACAGGAATTAGATGATGCTCACCACTTTTGCTTGATTGCTCATTGCTATATCCATCACCGCATTAATACTCTGCGGGCTATTTATCTACTTCATCGCACCCAACATAAACGGGGTGACAGTTTACAAAGAAACCGACCGTTATAACTATTACTCTCTCACGTACGAACAAATTAAAAACGCGCCTGGAATCTCACGAAATTATTATTTCGAATCTCAACCTGGCGACGGATACGCGTCATCAAATGCCATCATTTTCAAAGACGCCACCAATCCAGAACCACTGCGAGCTTACCTGGCAAACTTAGGGTAGGTCAGAGAGCAACGCAGGCTGCGTGGAATGGAAGTGTGGTGCCAGCCGAACAAAGGGGGCAAAGATCGCTTCTATTTATATGTCGATAATCATGCTAAAGAAGTGACATTAAAAAATATTCAGGACTAGCTCCCATGCTGCACTCCCTCAACCACCTCACCCTCGCCGTCAGCAATCTTTCCGCCAGCATCGCCTTCTGGCGCGAGCTCCCCGGCCTGCGCCTGCACGCCGAGTGGGATACCGGGGCGTACTTTTCTTGCGGGGATCTCTGGCTATGCCTCTCGTATGATGAAACGCGAAAATTCGTGCCGCCGCAGGAGAGCGACTACACCCACTACGCCTTCTCCGTCGCGCCGGAAGAGTTCGAAAGCGTCTCAAATAAGCTAAAAGCCGTCGGCGTCACCGTCTGGAAGGAGAACAGAAGCGAAGGGGAGTCGTTTTATTTTCTCGACCCGGACGGGCACAAGCTGGAACTGCACGTGGGGGATTTAAGCGCGCGGCTGGCGGCGTGTCGGCAGAAGCCCTACGCCGGAATGAGATTCTATGACCAATAAAACCGGGGAGCGAATGCTCCCCGGCTAAAAACCTTACAGCCCCTGCACAAACGCCAGCAGATCTTCGTTCAGCTGGTCCTGGTGCGTTACCGCAAAGCCGTGCGGTGCGTTGTCGTACACCTTCAGCTTGGCATTGCTAATCAGCTCTGCCGCTACCTTACCGGTAGTCTCGAACGGTACCACCTGGTCGTTGCTGCCGTGGATCACCAGCGTCGGCACGTCGACTTTGGCCATATCCTGGCGGAAGTCGGTCTCGCCGAAGGCGGTCACGCAGTCGATGGTGCCTTTAAGCGACGCCAGCAGGGCGATGTTCAGCGTCTGGGTCAGGCCACCTTCCGATACCGTCTGCCCGGCGTTCAGGCCGTAGAACGGGGTGGCGAAATCGCTGATGAACTGGGCGCGATCTTTACGCAGTCCGTCGCGAATGCCGCTGAACACCGACTGATCCACGCCCTGCGGGTAGGAGTCGGATTTACCGAAGATCGGCGTAACCGCACCCAGCAGCGCCAGCCCGGCCACGCGCTCGGTGCCGTAGTTGCCGATGTAGCGGCTCACGTCGCCGCCGCCCATGGAGAAGCCCACCAGCACCACGTCACGCAGATCCAGCGCGGTGATCAGATCGTTGATATCAGAGGCGAAAGTGTCGTAGTCGTAGCCGTTCCACGGCTGATCGGAGCGGCCAAAGCCGCGGCGGTCGAAGGCGATGGCGCGATAGCCGCGCTCGGCCAGGAAGTTCAACTGGCTGTCCCACATATCCGCATCCAGCGGCCAGCCGTGGCTGAACAGCACCGGTTTGCCCGCGCCCCAGTCTTTGTAATAGATCTGGGTGCCATCTTTCGCTTTAATCGTCGCCATAGTCTTATCCTCGGAGTGTGTTGTTAGTATTAAACCGGCGCCACCAGGTAGCGGGTTGCCGGGGGTGCATCGCCCTGATGAAAAGCCAGCACGCGGCTTTGCAGCAGGTGGTCGTTCATGGTGTGGCGCTCCTGCAGGCGCAGGTGTTCGACCCAGGAGCCCAGCAGGTAAGTTTCAATATAGAGCCCCGGACGGTCGATATCCTCGTACACCGCCCAGCTCATGGCCCCGGCGCGGCGGCGCACCCGGCGCAGCTCGTGTACCGCGGTCAGAAAATCGGTTACCGCTTCCGGATCAACCCGATACTCGCAGGAGACCAGCACCGGGCCGCGCTCGTTGGGGATGCTCTCCCGCGCGTCGTCGGCGATAAGGCCGCTGGTGTCGAGGTTGAGATCCGGATCTTTCTCCAGCTTCCAGCGTAGCACCGTGGCGCTCGCCAGCAGCATGCCAATGGTCGCCACGCAGAGCGAGGTGGCGGTGTTAAAGTGCGAGGCCAACTGTCCCCAGATGGCGCTGCCGGCGGTCATCGAGCCGAAGAACACCGTCAGGTAGACCGCCAGCGCCCGGGCTTTTACCCAACGGGCGGCGCTGCGCTGTGCCCCCAGGTTGAGGGTTGAGAGCACCGCGATCCACGCGAAGCCGGTGAAGAACTCAAACAGGTTCAGCAGCCAGAAGTGGCGCACAAAGGCCAGCGCCAGCATGGTGAGGGCGAAGACCAGGCTTGCCGCCACCATCAGCCGGTCGGCGTTAAGACGCTGGCGCAGACGCGGCAACAGCACCGCCCCGGCGATGGCCCCAAGGCCGATGCAGGCCAGCATAATGCCGTAGCCCGCCGGGCCAAGGCCCAGCTCCCGGCGCGCCACCAGCGGCAGCAGCGCCCAGCCCGCGCTGGCAAACACAAAGAAGGCGATGGTGCGGATCAATACGTTACGCAGCACCGGCGCGGCGTGCACGTAGCGCACCCCGGCGCGCACCGCCGAGAAGAAGTGCTCCGGTGGCAGGCGCTGCACGTTCAGCGCGGGCTTCCAGCGCCACAGCACCCAGGCAACGCCCAGCACCGACAGGGCGTTGAGGAAGAACACCATCCACGGCCCGGCCAGGGAGAGCAAAAAGCCCCCCAGCGCCGGGCCGATGGCGCGGCTGATGTTCACCCCCAGCGAGTTAAGCGCGATCGCCGGGCCCAGCTCCGCCTTGCTCACCAGATCCGGCACCACCGCCTGGAACGGCGGCGAGCTCATGGCGCTGCCGACGCTCAGCAGAAACGCCGCCACCAGCAGCACCGTCGGGGTGACGTGCCCGGTAAACGACAGCACCGTCAGCCCCGCCGCGGCGATAAACACCCACAGCTGGGAGAAGAGCAGGTACTTGCGCCGGTCGACGATATCCGCCATCACCCCGGAGGGCAGGGCGAATAAAAACATCGGCAGGCTGCTTGCCGCCTGGACTAAAGCGATATCCAGCGGATCGGCGCTCAGGGTCAGCATGCTCCAGTTGACCCCCACGTCGCTCATCCAGGAGCCGACGTTGGAGACAACTGTTGCAATCCACAGCATGCGGAACACCCGCTGGTGCAGCGGCTGCCAGGTCGAGATGGTCCGGGCAGGCGGGTGCTCAATGTGCGCGTCAGTCACCTGAGTCATGCGAACCTCTCCGTCATGCGCGAGCGCAGCCGCCAGCCGCCGGGGCCGGTGATGGCGATGGTGGTGAAGATAATCAGCAGCAGCCAGCCGAACTGCCCCTCGGCAATCGACCAGCCGGGGTGGACCACCAGCATCGCCACCAGCAGTACGGCGATAATCGGCAGGCAGGCCAGCCGGGTCGCCACGCCGAAGATGATCAGGATCGGGCAGACCACTTCGGCCAGGATCGCCGGGATCAGGCTGAAGTACGGCCCGAAGCCGAAGGGATCTTCGATGCGCGTCAGCTCCTCGCTGAAGTGCATCACCTTCGGCAGGCCGTGCACGTACAACAGCAGCAGGCTGCCGGTCAGGCGCAGGAAGAATAGGCCCAGGTCGATCCGGGGCAGGTTAGGTTGGGTGGAGTTCATCATCAGAATGCGAAGCAGCTGCAGCCCAGCGCCCCCCAGAAAGCGTTATCGTCGGCCACCGGCATCTCCGCCGTGCGGGCAAAGTCGTGCGAATGGTTGTGTACCCCGCACGGGCCGGAACAGTGGTGTACGGCGCTCATCCCCACGCGGGCGGCCTGGGGCGGCGCGCTGCGGTAATGGCCCGGCACCTTGACCACCGGTGACCACTCCGGGAGTACCGGGATGGACGGCGGCGCCAGCGGGCCAAAGCTGCCCGCGGCGTAGACGATATTGCCGTCCACCACCGTCAGCACCGACTCGATGCCCTTGATCTCCTCTTCCGGCACGCGGAAGAAGTCTTTGCTCAGCACCGCGAGATCCGCGAGCTGGCCCTTTTTGATCTGCCCTTTCTGGCTCTGCTCGTTCGAGAACCAGGCGCTGCCCTGGGTCCAGAGCATCAGGGCGGTGTCGCGATCCAGACGCGCGCTGTGGTCATACATCTGCATGCCGCCCACGGTACGCCCGGAGACCAGCCAGTAGAGAGCGGTCCAGGGGTTGTAGCTCGCCACGCGGGTGGCGTCGGTGCCCAGTCCTACCGGCACGCCGGTCTCCAGCATGCGGGTCACCGGCGGGGTGTGGCGCACCGCCTCCATGCCGTAGCGTTCGGCGAAGTACTCGCCCTGGAAGGCCATGCGGTGCTGCACGGCGATGCCGCCGCCCAGCGCCTTGATGCGGTCGATGTTGCGCTGGGTGACGGTCTCGGCGTGGTCAAAGAACCAGTGCAGCCCGTTGAAGGGGATGTCGCGGTTGACCTTCTCAAAGACGTCCAGCATGCGGCTGATGGACTCGTCGTAGGTGGCGTGCAGGCGGAATGGCCAGCGGTGCTCCACCAGATGGCGCACCACGCGCTCCAGCTCGTCCTCCATGCCTGGCGCCAGATCCGGGCGCGGCTCGAGGAAATCTTCGAAGTCGGCGGCGGAGAAGACCAGCATCTCCCCGGCACCGTTGTGGCGGAAGAAGTCGGTGCCCTGGCCCGGCTTGAGCATATCGGTCCACTTCTCAAAGTCCTCCAGCTCGTGGCCGGGGCGCTGGGTGAAGAGGTTGTAGGCGATGCGGATGGTCATCTGCTTTTTCTCGTGCAGCTCGGCGATCACCTCGTAGTCTTCCGGGTAGTTCTGGAAGCCGCCGCCGGCGTCGATGGCGCTGGTTAAGCCCAGGCGGTTCAGCTCGCGCATAAACTGGCGGGTGGAGTTCACCTGCTGCTCCAGCGGCAGTTTGGGTCCTTTGGCGAGAGTGGCGTAGAGGATCATGGCGTTCGGACGGGCGATCAGCATCCCGGTCGGGTTGCCGTTGGCGTCGCGCTGGATCTCGCCCCCCGGCGGGTTGGGGGTATCTTTGGTGTAGCCGACCACCTTCAGCGCCGCGCGGTTGAGCAGGGCGCGGTCGTACAGGTGGAGGATAAACACCGGGGTGTCCGGCGCGGCCTCGTTGATCTCATCCAGGGTCGGCATGCGGCGCTCGGCAAACTGGAACTCGCTCCAGCCTCCCACCACCCGCACCCACTGGGGGGACGGGGTGCGCAGGGCCTGCTCTTTTAACATCCGCAGGGCGTCAGCCAGCGACGGCACCCCTTCCCAGCGCAGCTCAAGGTTGTAGTTCAGCCCGCCGCGGATCAGGTGCAGGTGCGAGTCGTTGAGGCCGGGGATGGCGGTGTGGCCCTTCAGGTCCACCACTTTGGTGGCCTCGTCGTGGTACTGCATTACCTCGGCAACGGTGCCCACTTCAAGGAACTTGCCGTCGCGCACGGCGACCGCTTCGGCGAGGGGGTTTTCACGATCGACGGTATGAAACTGGCCGTTAACCAGAATCAAGTCTGCTTTAGCAGAGGAAGTCATAACTGCTCCTGACTGAGAGGGGAAATGTCAGGATTATGGGAACCGCTTGCGCGAAAAAACCAGTTATACAATGGGATAGGTATACCAAAGTATAGCTATACCAAAGGTTAATTATACAAAGAGATAATTACGCGAAAGGCGAGGGGGACATAGGATGCAGGCAGCTTATCGCCGCGGCGCAAGGCGGCGACTTTCACCTGTTAACCTCACTGGATACCATTATGTCTAACGCAAAACTCGAAGTCTTAACCCCGGATAACTGTCAGATTATCTTTATCGACCAGCAGCCGCAGATGGCGTTTGGCGTGCAGTCTATCGACCGTCAGGTGCTGAAGAACAACGTGGTAGGGCTGGCGAAGTCGGCCAAAGTGTTCAACATCCCGACCATCATCACCACCGTTGAAACCGAAAGCTTCTCCGGCAACACCTTCCCGGAGCTGCTGGACGTCTTCCCGGGTAAAGATATTCTTGAGCGTACCTCCATGAACTCCTGGGACGACCAGAAAGTGCGCGACGCCCTGAAGGCCAACGGCAAGAAGAAAGTGGTGGTTGCTGGTCTGTGGACCGAAGTGTGCAACAACACCTTCGCCCTGTGCGCGATGCTGGAAGGCGACTACGAAATCTACATGGTGGCGGATGCCTCCGGCGGCACTTCGAAAGAGGCTCACGACTTCGCTATGCAGCGCATGATCCAGGCCGGCGTGATCCCGGTAACCTGGCAGCAGGTGATGCTGGAGTGGCAGCGTGACTGGGCGCGTAAAGAGACCTACAACGCGGTGATGGATATCGTGCGTGAACACTCCGGCGCCTACGGCATGGGCGTGGACTACGCCTACACCATGGTGCACAAAGCGCCGTCTCGCCAGAAGAGCGAGCACGAAACCCTGGCGCCGGTTCCGGCCCCGGTCCGCTAAGTTCCTGGCGGCAGGCTGGCCCCTCATCCGGCCTGCCGCTGGCCTCTCTGGAGTCCACCATGAGTACTGGATTAATTTCCCTCGCGGCAGGCGTGCTTATCGGCCTGCTTTACGCGCTGCTGAAAGTGCGTTCCCCGGCGCCGCCCGCGATTGCGCTGATTGGCCTGCTGGGCATGCTGGCCGGTGAACAGGCCACCCGCCATTTTCTTCACGCCGATGACGTCGCGCAACGCGCGCCCGTCACCCGCGCCACGGGAGCCACATCATGAAAGCCTGGGTTGTTTCGCTGCTTTGCGGCGTACTGGCGGGGGTGATTTATGCCGCCATTGATGTACACTCCCCCGCGCCCCCGGTCGTCGCGCTGCTGGGGCTGTTCGGCATGCTGGTGGGCGAACAGCTGATCCCCATCGGCCGCCGTCTGTTCAGCCGCCAGCTAACGCTTAGGTGGTTTCGTCACGAATGCGTGCCTAAAATCAGCGGCACTACGCCTCCACCCCGTCCCGGCGACGGCAGCGAGGTTTAATTACCTTCAGTTTGAGGAACGCGAGCATGCCGCAGCGCATAGCCATCATTGATGATGAACGGTCGGTCCGCAGCGGGTTATGCAATCTGCTGCAGTCGGAGGGGTACACCACAGAGGCCTTCGACTCGGCAGAAGTTTTTCTGAGCCACCCGACCATTCTGGGCGAGGTGGCGCTGATCGTGGCCGACGTTCGCCTGCGCGGGATGACCGGCATTGAGATGCTCGACAAACTCCATCTGATCGCCTCCCCGTGCCCCCCCGTTATTTTTATCTCCGGTCATGCGGATGACAACCTGCAACGCTACGCTATTGGGCAGGGCGCCGTTGCTTTTTTGCGCAAGCCCATTAATGTCGAGGTACTGCTGGCGCACATTCAGCACGCGCTCGCCCCCTGACAACACCTGCACATGCCCACCCACGGGAACCATTAATGAAAAAGAATAAGGAACGTGGATGAACACAACATCGCTGCCTGCCCCCGGAACCTTATCCGAAGGGCAGGCTTTTGTGCTTAAAGAAGATGTCATTTTTACCCCGCTGGGGCAGGAGGGGAGCCTCTGCTGGCTGAACGCCCGGCTTCCCTCCTCCGGCGGCTCCTTTATTATCGCCACCGCCGTCAGCGATGAAGAAGAGGCCAGCGCCACGCGCCTGCTGCAAAACGAGTTTGCCCTGAGGGAGTATCTGGGGGACGACTGGGCCATCCGCCCCGTCGCCATCACCCAGTACCACGGGCGCTTTGCGCTGGTCTATGCCCCCTTTTCCTTTGTGCTGCTCACCCGCATCGTCGGCGCGCCGCTGGCCTGTATTACCAGCTTTCTGGAGATGGCGATCCGCATCTGTCTGCCGCTGCGCCAGATGCACGTCCGCAACCTGGTGCACGGGGATATCAAGCCCGGCAATATTTTTATTCACGATGACAACAGCTGTCGGCTGGGGGGCTTTGGCCTCTCGTCCGGCATGCCAGAAGATCTCCAGCAGACGCGGCTGGCGCCGATTGGCGGCACGCCGGCTTATATGTCGCCGGAGCACACCACCCGCACCCATCGCGCGGTGGATAACCGCAGCGATCTCTATAGCCTCGGGGTGGTCTTCTACGAGCTGCTCACCGGCAGCCTGCCGTTTGAGCTCGGCGGTGAGGATCAGGGCAAGTGGGCGCACTACCACATCGCCTCGGAGCCCCGCTCCCCCGATGCGGTGTTCCCCGGCGTGCCCGCTATGCTCTCGGCAATGGTGCTGAAGCTGCTGGCAAAGAAACCGGAACACCGCTACCAGACCGTCGACGGGCTGATTGCCGATCTGCGCCGTTGCCAGGCCACCCTGAGCGACGACGGGGATATCCCCGCCTTTACTCCCGGCCTGCAGGATCGCGCCCCGGCGTTCCCCCTTACCGATACGCTCTACAGCGCCCATCCGCAGACGGCAGAGCTGCTTGCCGCCTTCGAACGGGTGAGCCGGGATAGCCAGGCCGGGCTGGTGGTGATCAGCGGCCCGTCGGGGATCGGCAAATCCTCGCTTATCGCCTCGGGCTTAAAAGCGCTGCAAAGCCGCAGCGCGCTGCTGGCGGTGGGCAAGGTCGATCAGTTCTCCCCCACGCTGCCTTACGCGGCGCTGACTTCGGCCCTGCGCACCCTGGTGCTGCATCTGCTGGGGCTCACCGCGGAGGAGGTGGCCCAGTGGAAGCTGCGCCTCTCCCGGGAGCTGGAGGGCTTTGATGAGCTGGCCGTCAGCCTGGTGCCGGAGCTGCGCCTGCTGCTGGAGAGCAAGCCGCGCTTCTCCAGCGATACTTTCTCCATCGATGCCCGGGCGCGCTTTAGCCAGATGGTGCTGGCGCTGGTGAAAACCTTCGCCAGCAAGGGCAGCCCGCTGGTGCTGCTGCTGGACGATATCCACTGGATAGATCCCGCCAGCCTGCACATTCTGGAAAACCTGCTTACCCATGCCGGCAGCGTGCCGCTGCTGATGGTGGTGGCGCACCGGGACGCCAGCTCCCTGCCGGACAACGCTCTGCACCAGCAGCTGGCGGGCCTGCAGGCAGCCTCGCGCAACACCACCGTGCTGCGCCCGGAGCCGCTGTCGGTGAAGGCGGTATCGCGCTGGCTGGCAAACATCTTCCACACCCGCTCTGCCAGCACCGCGGATCTGGCGGCGCTGATCCACGAGAAAACCGGCGGCAACCCGCTGTTTGTGCATGAGTTTTTCCGCCGCATCGTTGACGACGGGCTGGTGGTACACAACAAATATCAGGACAAGTGGCACTGCGATCTGGCGGCCATCCGCGCCCGGCACTACACCGAAAACGTCGTCACCCTGGTGCTGCGACAGCTGGAGGAGATGCCCGATGAGACCCGCCACCTGCTCGGCAGCATCGCCTGTCTGGGCGGCAGCGGCGAGCTGGAGATGGTCTGCCGGGTAGTAAGCCTCTCGGTAGCCGAGATTCGCTACGCCCTGCACGCGGCGGTAACGGCGCAGCTGATCGTACTCAGCGCCGACGGCTACGCCTTTACCCACGACCGCGTGCAGGAGGCGGCCTTCGCCCTGCTGGATAACGCCGAGAAGAGCCGTCTGCACCTCACCACCGCCAGCTTGCTGGCCGAGTCGGCCCGCCAGGCGGCGGGCAACGAGGTGCTGTTCCGCGCCGTACATCATGTTACCGCCGCGCTCGACTACATTCAGCCCGCCCCCCAGCGCCAGATGTTCCGCGAGCTGAGCCTGCTGGCCGCCCGCCGGGCCAAGCGCTCGGGGGATTATCTGTCGGCCCTGAGCTATGTCCAGACCGCCCGCGCGCTGGGCAACGCTGGCGCAACGTCGGAGGGGGCCAGCGATTTTGTGCTGGATATCGAGGAGGCCGGGTGCGAGTTCGCCCTGGGCAATCTCGAAACCACCCGCCGCCTGTGCGATCGCATTCTCGGCTCCCCCGGCGGGCTGGCGGAAAAAGCGCTGGCGGCGAACCTGCTGGCGGAAGTCTATATGCGCCAGTCCGACAACCGGCTGGCCTTAGAGGCGGCGCTCTGCTGGCTGGCGGTGTTTGGCATTCACGTTAGCCGCCATCCGGAGGCCGCCGAGTGCGACGCGGCCTGGGAGAGCCTCTGCCAGCGGGTAGAGGGCGAGCCCCGGCGCCACTTTGGCGGGCTGCCGCTGATGAACGACGCTGAAACCGAAGCGGTGATGAACCTGCTGAACAGCGCCAGCCTGTTTGCCAGCTTTACCAGCTCGCGCCTGCACTTCATCCTGCTGTGCCGGATGATGCACCTCACGCTGGATCACGGCATTACCGGCGCCTCTACCACCGCCATGGCCTGGTTTGGGGTATTAATCGGCCACCGCTACGCCGAGTATCGCCTCGGGTTTGAGTACGGCACCCTGGCGCGGGATCTGGTCAACCGCCACGGCTACACCGCCTTTGAGGCCAAAACCCTGCTGGCGCTGGATCAGCTCAGCGTCTGGACCCAACCGATCGCCTGGAGCATCGAGTGCGCCAAGGCCTGCTTTACCTCTGCCGTTACCCACGGCGACATGACGGTAGCCTGCTTTGCCGCCTGCCATCAGGTGATCAACTTCCTGACCCGGGGCGACCATCTCGACGGCGTGCTCACCAGCATCAGGCGCGGGCTGGCCTTTGTGCGCAAAACCCGTTTCCAGGACGTAGAAACCATTCTGCTGATCCAGCGCCGCTACGTGGAGCACCTGCGCACCCCGGCAAGCGGCCGCTGGAGCGCCAGCGAGGTGCTGCCGCAATCGCTGCTGCCTGCCCAGGAGCAAACCACGGAGCAGACCTCCACCATGCTGTTCTGGTTCTGGCTCTATCGCGGCATGGCGCACTTCGCCTGCGGCGAATATGCCGAGGCTGCCGAAAACCTCGAGCAGGCCGGGCAGTTTGCCTGGTCCGCCCCCGGCCATATCCACCTGCTGGATTACCATTTTTACAGCGCGCTGGCCCTGTCGCAGCAGCTGACGCCGGAGCGCTTCTCCGCCGATCTGCGCCGCGAGATCCACTGCCATTACGACAAAATCGCCCTCTGGGCGCGGATCAACCCCGGCACCTTTGCCGACAAAGAGGCACTAATCTACGCCGAGATCGTGCGGCTGGACGGCATGAACAGCATCGCCCTGGAGCAGTACGAGAAGGCGGTGCGCCTGTCGCGCGAGGCGGGCTTTAACCCCTGCAACGCGCTGGCCCACGAGCTGGCCGGGCGGTTCGCTCACGCCTGCGGCTACCCCACCGCGGCGGACGCCCACTTCCGCGGGTCGTTAACCGCCTGGGGACGGGCCGGAGCCCAGTCCAAGGTGCGCCAGCTGGAGCAGGAGTTCCCCTTTATTCTCTCCCCCGGCAACAGCAACGCCTGGGATACGGTAGCTTTTGCCCGCAACGAAGAGATCCGCGACCTGCAAAGCGTGATCAAGGCCTCCCGGGCCCTGTCGGAAGAGATCAACCTCGAGCGGCTGATCGAAACCCTGATGACCATCCTGCTGGAGCGGGCCGGGGCGCAGCGCGGCTTTTTGATCCGCGTCGGGGAGAACAACATGCCGGAGATCGAAGCCAGCGCCAGCACCACCGCCGACGGGGTGCGGGTGCGGATCATGAAGGATGTGCCCACCGCCACCGATCTGCCGCTCTCCGTACTGGCGGCGGTGATCCGCACCGGGCAGGAGATCCACACCGGCAGGCCGGAAGAGTTTCATCCCTTCAGCCAGGATCCCTATCTGGTCACCTCAGGCGCGGCGGTAATGTGCGTGCCGATGTTCAAGCAGGCGCGGCTGGTGGGGGTGCTCTATCTGGAGAACCGCCTGATGCCGGAGGTCTTTACCGTTGAGCACTCCAGGGTAGTGAGCCTGCTGGGGGCGCACGCGGCCATCTCGCTGGAGACGGCGCGGCTCTACGCCGAGCTGCTGGAGGAGAACGTCCAGCGCCGCCGGGTGGAGAAAGAGCTGCGGGCCAGCCAGACCTCGCTGATGCTGGGAGAGCAGATCAGCCACACCGGCAGCTGGCGCTGGGAGTTGCAGCAGGATCTGATGTTTATGTCCGAGGAGTACGCCCGCATTCTGGGCCTGCCGGAGAAGCAGAAGATGATCTCGATGGCGGAGTTTCTCACCTTTGTGCATCAGGATGATTATCCGCGCATCAGCACCCTGGTCACCGAGAGCGTGCGCGATGGCCTGACCATGCGCGCCGAGTTCCGCATTATCCGCGCCGACGGTGCTGTGCGCATTATCCTCGGCATTGGCGATCCGGTGGGGGTGGGCAGCGAGGTGAACGAGTATTACGGCATCATCACCGACATCACCACCCAGCGCACGGCGGAAGACGCTATGCGGGTGGCGCAGGCGGAGCTGGCCCGCGTCTCCCGGGCGACCACCGTCGGGCAGTTAACCTCGTCCATTGCCCACGAGATCAACCAGCCGCTGATGTCCATCGTCTCGAACGCCGGGGCGAGCCTGCGCTGGCTGAACCGCGATCCGGCCCGGCTGGACAAGGTGCGCCTCGGGCTGGAGGAGATTGTCTCCGAAGGGGAGCGGGCAGGGGAGATCATCCGCAGCCTGCAATCCCTGACCCGTAGGCAGGATCCGGCGTTTGCCCGCATCGATCTGCACTATCTGGTGCGCCATATCATTACCCTGTCGCGCAGCGAGCTGGAGCAGCGGCGCATCAGCGTGCATTACGATTTGGCAGCGGAGGATAGCTTTATCGTGGCCGACAGCGTGCAGATCCAGCAGGTATTGCTGAACCTGGTGATGAACGCCGTGGAGGCGATGGCGGAGGTCAAATCCCGGTCCGGCACCCTGACGATCTCAACCTCTAATCCGGAAAGCGGGCTGGTGAAATGTGAGATTGCCGACAACGGCACCGGCATCGAACCGGCGCTGATCGAGCGCATTTTTGACTCGTTCTGGTCGACCAAGGCGCAGGGAATGGGGATGGGGCTGACCATCAGCTACAGCATTATCGAGCGCCACCGGGGCAAGCTGACGGCGCGCAACCGCGAGCCGCACGGCACCCTCTTTGCCTTTACCCTGCCGCTGGCGAGCGGCGAAGGCCTACTCTGACGGCTGGTTTCTGGTCAGGCGCTCGGCGGCCCTGACCAGATCCGCCAGCGAGCGGGCCTGCATCTTCTCCATCACCCGTCGGCGGTGGACCTTCACCGTGATTTCGCTCACCCCCAGCTCGGCGGCGATCTGCTTGTTCAGCAGCCCGCTAATCGCCAGCTGCAACACCTCCTGCTCGCGCGGAGTCAGGGACAGGTGGCGCTGCTTCAGGGAGTACTGCTCCTGGCGTTGCAGGGTATTATCCTGGGCCAGCTTCAGCGCCTGATCGACCGAGTTCAACAGGTCGTTCGACGCCACCGGCTTGGTGAGAAACTCGTAGGCGCCGCCCTTCATCGCTTTTACCGTCATCGGAATAGTGCCGTGTCCGGTAAGGTAGATAATCGGGATCTCGCGCCCGCTGGCCCGCAGCGCATCTGCCACTTCAAACCCGCTAATGGCGGGCATCTGCATATCGAGAATGATGCAGGAGGGAAGATCGTCAAAAGGGTGTTGCAGAAAAGATTCTGCCGAGGAGAAGTCGAGGGCGTTGAGCCCGGCGGATTCCAGCAGCCCGACAACGGACCGCCTGACAGCGTGATCATCATCAACGACGTAGACAATGTGTTCCATTAAAAGCCCCAATGTTTCAGCCTGATAAAGATGAGAGGATTTCGCACAGCGTGAAAACCGCCCCTTTATTCAAGCAGGTCAGGTGGCAGTTTTATGAACCTGATAATTTTAACACATTAATTCTTATTATCATTTAACAATATGATAACCATATGAATGTCGGGGGGAGTGAGATTTGGCGGGGAAAAAAAAGGGGGATTACTCCCCCACCAGCTCGATTCTGTTGCCGTCCGGATCCGCGATCACCGCTTCATAATAGCCGTCGCCGGTCAGGCGCGGGGGGCTTAACAGCGTGCCGGTAGCGTGCGCCTGCTCCGCCATCCGATCCACGTCGGCTTTACTGCCGACGTTCAGGGCGATATGCGCCCAGCCGATGAACTCCGGGTAGGCGGGTGCGTCGGGCAGATCCGGCACCGTCATCAGCTCGACGGTTGGGCCATCGTCAAGGGTGAGAAAGTGCGAGGCAAAGCCCGGACGGTTTTTGCTATGGTAGCGGTCGTTGCAGCGAGCGCCGAACGTCGTCTGCCAGAAGTGGACCTGGGCGTCGAGGTTGCGGGTCCAGAGTGCGACATGGGCAATATGCATATTATCCCTCACGTTGAGCTTGCTGGCCTGAAGTGACCGTTACCGACAGGCCCGCTACGACCAGCATCAGCACCATCACGATCATAAAGGCCTGGGTTAAGGAGGTGGCGTGGGCAACAAAGCCAATCACCGCCGGGCCGGCCAGCACGCCGAGATACCCCAGGGTGGTAATAGCCGGCACCGCCACCGACTGCGGCATATGGGTCTGGCGGCCTACCGCCGAGAACATCACCGGCACGATATTGGCGCAGCCGGCGCCAATCAGCACGTAGCCCAGCAGCGCCAGCTGCCACACCGGAACGAAGGTTACCAGCGCAAAGCCGGTGGCGGCGACCAGGGCTCCGCCCACCACCGCGCGCAGGGCACCGATGCGGGCGATAAGCTTATCGCCGGTTAAGCGCAGCAGGGTCATGGCCACGGCAAAGCAGGTAAAGCCCAGCCCGCCGGAGGACTCCGGCACGTTACGCACTTCGGTAAGATAGACCGCGCTCCAGTCCAGCACCGTGCCTTCGGCGAGGAACACCGCAAAGCAGATGGCGCCGATCAGCAACACGATGCCGCGCGGTATGGCAAACGCCGGGCCGCTGGCCGGGTTCGCCCAGGGCAGCAGCCCTTTCAGGCTGACGGTCAGCATCACTATCACGCTCAGAATAATAATCAGGCAGGCGGTAAAGGCGCTGACGCCAAGCGTCAGCAGCAGGGTCATCGCCCCGGCCCCGGCGATGCCGCCCACGCTGTACATGCCGTGAAAGCCGGACATCACCGGCGCGGGCGCGTCGCGCTCAACGATAATCGCCTGGATATTCATGGCGCAGTCGGTCACCCCTACGCCCACGCCGAACAGCAGCAGGGCGAGTGCCAGCAGGCGCGGATCCGGAATAATGGCAAGCAGGGGAGTGGTGAGCATCACGATCGCCAGCGCCACCATAATCACCTTCCGGCAGCCGAAGCGGCTGGTCAGTACCCCGGTAAGCGGCATCGCCACCAGCGCTCCCATTCCGAGGCAGAGCAGCAGCGAGCCGAGGGTCGCCTCGTTAACGCCGGTATTGGCCTTGGCATAGGGGACGATCACCGCCCAGGTGGCGGTAACATAGCCGGCAATAAAAAAGACGATCCGTGTGGCGAGCCGGTGCACGGCGCCGGTAGTCTGAAGTTGCATTTAACGTCCTTTTGGCATCGGGAAAAGCCGTTGCTGGCGCTTTTCAGGAGGAATTTTATCGCTGGTGCGGGTAACGGGCTCAAACAGGAAGCCGTCATGGGGATGGGTGGCAGGCACCTGCGGGCGGTAATCATTATCGCGTTTCATTATGACGCTCCGGCGATTGACAGAGGTAAGCGTCTTTGCAACATTATGCGCATTGATGCTCGATTTAAATATTAACAAGGCTATTTATGCTCGATTATGCAGCTTTTCCGGAGCAACGACAAGATCGGATCCGCCAGATCCTTCAGCAAAATGGCAGAGTGATCTGCACCGAGCTGGCCGCGCAGATGCAGGTCTCGGAACATACGATCCGCCGGGATTTACATGAGCTTAGCAAAGCGGGGATCTGCAAGAAGGTGTACGGCGGCGCGGTACTACAGCTGGCGGATGCGGGTCCCTTCTTCAGCCGCGAGCAGCACAATCACGACAAAAAAGAGAAGATCGCGCAGAAAGCCGCAACCTTTATCAAGGCGGGAAGTTGTATTTTTATCGATACCGGCACCACCAATCTGGCGCTGGCGAAGGCGCTCCCCGCCGATCTCAGCCTGACGGTGGTGACCAACTCGCCGGCTATCGCCGTCGAATTGCTGCGCCATCCGCTCTGCGAGGTGATCATCACCGGCGGGCAGCTCCAGCGCACCTCCGGCGGGGCGACAGGCAGCACGGCGGCCAGCCAGATCCAGGGGATTATCTTCGATCAGGCCTTTATTGGCGGCTGCGCCATGGATCCGGAGATGGGGCTGACCGGCTTTGATTACGCCGACTGCGAGTTTAAAAAAGCGGTGATTGGCCAGAGCAGCCAGACCATAGTGGCGCTGACCACCGATAAAATTCCCGGCGTGGCGCGCTACGTGGTGGCGAAAAGCCGCGATATCGACGTGCTGGTGGTGGATGGTGAGCTGGACGGCGAAGTGGCCGGGGCGTTTGGGGCGCAGGAGGTGAGGATTGTCAGCGCCTGATGCCCGAGACGCAGAAAAGGGCTACACTCAGTTTTTAGCGCTAAACGCCGAGGATAAAAAGAGCCATGTTCCAACTGCAAACTAAAGATGACGAGACCCCGAAAGAGAACGAAAGCGGCAGCAGCGCCCTGATCCAGCAAAAAATGCTGGCCTCGCGCTCGATCGTGATTTCCGGTGAGATCAACCAGGCGCTGGCCGAGAAGGTGGTGAGCCAGCTGATCCTGCTGCAAAGTATTAATAACGATCCGATCAAGATCTACATCAACAGCCAGGGCGGCCACGTGGAGGCGGGGGATACCATCCACGACTTTATCAAGTTTATCCGCCCGGAAGTGCACGTGATTGGCACCGGCTGGGTCGCCAGCGCCGGGATCACCATCTTCCTCGCCGCCAAAAAAGAGCACCGCTACACCCTGCCGAACACCCGCTTTATGATCCACCAGCCGCTGGGCGGCGTCCGCGGACAGGCGACAGATATCGAGATCGAAGCGCGTGAGATCATCCGCATGCTGGAGCGGGTGAACAAGCTGATCGCTGACGCTACCGGCCAGCCGCTGGAGAAAGTGAAAAAAGATACCGATCGTAACTTCTGGATGTCGCCGTCAGAGGCGCTGGATTACGGCATCTTGGGTAAAATTATCAACCATTATGACGATCTGAATCTGGATTAACCCTTCTTGTAGCGCCCGGCTCCCGGGCGCTAGCGCACCTCAAATACCACCGCCTTCCACCTCATTCGCTGCTCTTCCGGGAACGCCGGGCAGGGGCTGAGCCGCGTGCAGGCGCCCGCCCAGACGTAGGCGTCTTCGCTGATGCGATACCAGCGGCTATTGCCTTCCACCGCATCCCCCGTGACCAGGGCACACACCGCGATCGCACTGCCCGCGGGCAGATCGCTGGCGACCGGAGCAAAGAGCGACGGAGTCCCCCGGCGTGCGTACGCTGGCACCAGGGTCTGCACCTTGCCGGTCACGGTAAGTTCGCTGATATGGCTCATCTCACACCTCATGACGATACTCGCATTCATAAACGATATAAGTCCCTGTGAATGGAGCGATAACCTTAAAGCCTGAGGCTGTCAGAATGTGTCATGCAAAAGGCTGAGCAAATCGGGCGATTGGTTATCTCTTGACCCACGACAAGGCAGCTCGGCGCGGCCTCTTCCTATAATCAGGCCCGTTTGACTTTCACTGGTGCGACCCATGGCTTACCAACTCAATCTGAACTGGCCGGAATTTTTAGAAAAATACTGGCAGAAACAACCCGTCGTTTTAAAAAATGCGCTGCCGAACTTTATCGATCCCATTACCCCGGACGAGCTGGCAGGACTGGCGATGGAGCCGGAGGTAGACAGCCGCCTGGTGAGCTACAAAGAGGGCAAATGGTCTGCCAGCAACGGGCCTTTTGAGCACTTCGACGGGCTGGGTGAAACCGGTTGGTCGCTGCTAGCCCAGGCGGTTAACCACTGGCACCTGCCGGCCGCCGAGCTGGTGCGTCCGTTCCGCGTACTGCCGGACTGGCGTCTGGACGATCTGATGATCTCCTACTCGGTGCCGGGCGGCGGCGTGGGCCCGCATATCGATCAGTATGATGTGTTTATCATCCAGGGGATGGGTAGCCGCCGCTGGCGCGTAGGGGACAAGCTGCCGATGCGTCAGTTCTGCCCGCACCCGGCGCTGCTGCACGTGGATCCCTTTGAGCCGATCATTGATGAAGATCTGGCCCCGGGCGACATCCTCTATATTCCGCCGGGATTCCCGCACGACGGCTTTACCCACGAAACGGCGCTGAACTACTCGGTGGGGTTCCGCGGGCCGAACGGCCGGGATCTGATCAGCAGCTTTGCCGACTATGCGCTGGAAAACGATCTGGGGGGCGAGCACTACAGCGATCCGGATCTGACCTGCCGCGACCACCCGGGCCGCGTTGAGGAGTACGAGCTTGAGCGCCTGCGCAAGATGATGATCGCCATGATCGACCAGCCGGACGACTTTAAAAAATGGTTCGGCAGCTTTATCTCCACGCCGCGTCACGAACTGGATATCGCCGCCGCCGAGCCGCCGTACTCCACCGAAGAGGTGCTGGACGCCCTGCAGGGCGGCGAGACCTTGATCCGCCTGAGTGGGCTGCGGGTGTTGAACGTCTCCGGCAGCGTCTTTGTTAACAGTGAACAGCTGGAAACTAACGACGCCGGGGCGGCGGACATTCTGTGCCGCTATACCGAGTTTGGTCAGCAGGAGTTGGGGAGCGCGCTGCAGAACCCGGACTTTATGGAGACGTTGACCGGGCTGATTAACCAGGGTTACTGGTATTTCGACGAGTAATCTTACTAGCGGCGGCGGGCGAGACCCGCTGCCGCCACTTCCGCAACCTTGCTAAACGATAACTTGCTAAACAAGGATATGACAGGCCTTCCAGTAGCTGAGCAGGCGTTCGTCATCAGCCTCCCGCTCCGCTTTTACCCTCATGGCCCGGGCCAGATTGGCTCTCGACAACTCCTGACCTTTTTGTACGACATCTAACACCGCTTCGCCAAGCGCCAGGGATATTTCGGTACGATTCTGTTCAATTACCATATATGCCTCCGCGTTGTTTGCGTACCCTAATTATGACGCATAATAACGTGGGTAAAATATTTATCGTCTTATTCTTATATCTTGTTTGAACCTTGTGAAAATATTTCGCCGTAGCCCTTAATTACGCCGCCGTCAATAATGTTTCGAAATGCTAATGGCGCTGCGAAATAGCAATTTATGGACTACAGTTAATTTCGTGTCACAACCCGTATAAACCTTTTGAGGAGAATTCATAATGGTAAACAAGAGTGAAATCAAGGAACATACTCAGGTTGTCGCCAGCTGCGGTACTCACGTAGGCGTAGTTGACCATCTTGATGGCGAACGTATTAAGCTGGCGAAAAGCGATCCGGAATCCGGTGGCAAACACCATTATATTCCGCTGGAGTGGGTCGACAAGGTCGATGCGAATAAAGTGGTACTGACCAAAAACCACGAAGAAGTATTTTCCGGCTGGCAAGAAGCCTGATTATCATAATATCCCCTTTATGATATTTAAGCCCTGGCGTAATGCCGGGGCTTAGCCCTGTTTAAAATAGGCCATTGCGGCTTACGTTGCCGCCGCGCTGAATGAGTGTTACTGTTTTCTTTTTATTATCTCTCGTTCAGGCTCCGGTATGTCCAAAACAGTGCCCCATGCCCCGTTGGCGACGAAAAAAACCTTTTCCGTTGCGGATTTTAAGGTCTTCGGCGAGCGTTACGGCATTGACTACCGTTTTCCTCTGCTCAACGACGCCTGCGCCAGCAGCCCCGTTCTGCATGGCGACGTGGAAGAGATGGTCCTCCCCTCCGGCATCGCCTTAACCCACTCTGACGTGCAGGTCCTGCAACCCTATGAAACCACCTCCCGCCACAGCAGCCCGTTATACGTGCTGGTGGTGCTGGAAGGCTGCGTTACCCTGACCCTCAGCGGTGAAGTCTGGACGGTGCGCCCCGGCATGGCCTTCAGCGCCAGGCTGAGCGAACAGCAGGCGATGTCGGCCCGCCACGACGCTAACATCGCCCTGAAAACCCTCTCTTTTGGCGTCTATCCCGGTGATACGCGCCGCGAAAACCTGCTGACCACCCTGCTGGAGCAGTGGGAGCGGCTCAACGCCCCCACCTTCGTCTGGCAGGTGCCGGAGTTTGTGCTGGCCGGCATTCAGCACGCCCGCCAGCGCGAGCGCAGCAGCCTGTCGCGCCAGCTATTGCTGGAAGGGGTGATGTATCAGCTGCTCGGCCACGCCCTGCACCTGCGCGAACAGCAGGGAACCGCCTTGCCGCAGCCCACCGGCGGTGAGCAGGCGCGGCTGGAGCAGATCCGCCGCCTGCTGGAGCAGGCCCCCGAGCAGGAGTACAGCCTGGCCCAGCTGGCCATTCAGGCGGCCATGAGCCCCAGCAGCCTGCGCAGCAAGTTCCGTCAGGCCTACGGCTGCACGGTGTTTGACTACCTGCGCGACTGCCGCCTGGCGTTGGCCCGCCGCTATCTGCTGGAGGGGCACAGCGTCCAGCAGGCGGCGTGGATGTCCGGATATCAGCACGCCACCAACTTTGCCACCGCCTTTCGTCGCCGCTACGGCATCTGCCCCGGTGCGGTTCGCAGCGGGCGTTAATCGGCTTTTCTCCTTACCGCAAACGCTTTGCGTGCGGTTTGTCATTGCGCATACATAACCTGGCGGCGCGCATAGCTATTAGCGAAGTGAAAAAGGTAATAATTCTCATTAACAAATAAGAATGCCTTTGGAGATGTTCATGTTCGCTAAATCGCGTTTGGCTCTGCTGGTGGGATGGGTTACCGGCAGCGTCGCTTTCCCTTTGCTGGCGCAGGATACGCCGAAAAACGATACCGTTGTTGTCACCTCGCAGATGCAGAGCGGCGCCACCAAGCTCGAAACGCCGGATATCGAAACCCCGCAGTCGGTCTCCATCGTCACCCGCGAACAGTTTGAAGAGCAGGGTGCCACCAGCGTGCGCCAGGCGGTAAGCTACACGCCGGGGGTCTACAGCAACCAGATCGGCGCCTCTAACCGCTTTGATTATATGGTGCTGCGCGGCTTCTCCGACGGCAGCCTGGATAACGTCTATCTCGACGGCCTGAAGATGATGGGCGACACCAACTCCCACAGCTCGCTGGTGGTCGATCCCTGGTTCCTGGAGAACATCGAAGTGGTGCGCGGCCCGGCGTCGGTGCTCTACGGCCGCTCCTCGCCGGGGGGCATAGTGGCGCTCACCTCGCGTAAGCCTTCATTCGACCCGGGCGGAGAGGTAAAACTCTTTGCCGGTAATAACAACCAGCGCGGCGCTATGTTCGACGTCACCGGACCGCTGGACGACAACGACCGGGTGGCGGCGCGCCTGAGCGGCATGACCCGCTACGCCGACTCCCAGTTCGATCCGCTGAAGGAAGAACGCTACGCGCTGATGCCCTCCGTCACCTGGCGCATCACCGATAATACCCGTCTGGATCTGATGGCCTACCTGCATCGGGACCCGGAGGGCGGCAGCCACTCCGGCCTGCCGTACGACGGCACCGTAGTGCCGCATAACGGCAAGCGTATCTCCAACACCTTCTTCGAGGGGGAAGACGATTACGACAAATACGATCGTCGGGAGCAGATGGTGGGTTACAACGTCGAGCACCTGTTCGATAACGGCTGGTCGGCGCGCCAGAAGCTGCGCTACCTGCACACCAAAGTGAAGCTGAACCAGGTTTATGCTGCCGGCTGGCTGAACGATACCGAGCTGAACCGCGGTTACTCCGGCTCCGACGAGAAGATGGATGCCATCACCCTGGATAACCAGCTCGACGGCAGCTTTGATACCTGGGCGGTGAACCACCGGGTGCTGATTGGCCTCGATTATCAGGATCGCAGCAATAACACCACCGGCTATTACGGCGGCTTCCCGCCTATCGACGCCTTTAACCCGGTCTACGGCGCGGGCCCGGACTACATCACCATGTATAGCCAGGAGAAGCACAAGCTGCGCCAGACCGGCTACTACCTGCAGGATCAGATCGCTTATGACCGCTGGCGCCTGACTCTCGGTGGACGCTACGACCAGGTGAGCGTGTCGAACATCGACAAGCTGAATAACACCCGCAGCGATCTGGATAAGAACAACTTCAGCAGCCGTGCGGCGCTGCTCTACCTGTTTGATAACGGCGTGGCGCCTTATATCAGCTACTCCACCGCCTTTACCCCCACCAGCTTTGCCGATGAGAACGGCAACCTGCTGGATCCGATGAAGGGCAAGCAGTGGGAAGCGGGGGTGAAGGTAGAGCCGGAGGGGATGAACAGCCAGTTCAGCGCCTCGGTGTTCCGCATCAATCAGAAAAATATCGCCACCAAAGAGGAGCCGACCGATCCCTACCGCTCCATCGGCGAAATTGAATCTGAAGGGGTAGAGCTGGAAGCGGTAGGGCAGCTGACCGACAGCCTGCGCCTGCAGGCCTCTTATACCTATACCGATATTCGTTATAAGAAGAGCAGCCCGGAAGAGGAGGGCAAGCGCGCGGTCTATGCCCCACGCAATATGGCCAGCACCTGGCTGAGCTACGACGTGAAAAGCGGCCCGCTGGACGGGCTGACCCTCGGCTCCGGCGTGCGCTATGTGAATGGCATCACCAGCGATCGCCTGAATACCCATACGCTGCCCTCCTATACGCTGGTGGATATGGCGGTGGGGTATGATTTTTCGAAGCTGGGGCTGAAGGGGGTTAGTGCGCAGCTGAATGTGAATAACCTAACGGATGAGGATTACGTGGCGGCGTGTAATTCGCTTTCATATTGTTATTTTGGCGCGGAGCGCAGCATTGTGGGGAGTGTGTCGTGGAAGTTTTAACAGACAGGGAAAGGACTTTAAGCATTCTTGATTCAAGAAGCTAAGAGATAGTTTCATAGGGTACTGAAGTTACAGCGATGACCTGGTCCGGCTGAAAATCGCCGAAGCGTTTCCCGTAGGCCGGGGCGAGGCGCAGGGATGCGCCGAGAGGGCGTGACCTACATGGATGTAGGATCACGCCCGACCCGATAGCCGGAGGGAATAAGCTGAGGGCACCGCGAAGCGGCGATTTTCTTTGCCGGTAGCCCGGGTCGCCAGGGTGGCGGCGATTGAGCCGCCCTGGCACGTTCACCTTTACGATTGTGACAGAGATGCACTGCTCGTGAAGTGAACGGAACAACCACCGCATTAGCATGTTCATTCTGATATCGATCCGCGATCTGAAGGCCAGCGACTAACAGAACTGACCGCAGGATCACTCTCCCATCGCGATATTCACCGCCTCCCCCATCTGCTCCACCGCCGCGCGGTGCTTCTCATCCGGCGGCAGGGCGCAGTTGATCCGCAGGCAGTTGCGGTACTTCCCGGAGGCCGAAAAGAGCGATCCGGCGGCGATCTGGATATTAAACCGCGTCAGCTCCCGCGCCACGCAGACCATATCCACGTGCTCGGGCAGCTCCACCCACAGCATGTAACCCCCCATAGGGCGGGTCACGCAGATGCCGCAGGGGAAGAACTGCCGCACCCAGCAGGTGTAGGTCTCAATATTCTGCTGATAAATCTGGCGCATCCGCCGCACGTGGCGGTGGTAGTAGCCCTCGCGGATAAAGGCGGCCAGGGCCAGCTGGTTAGCGGGGACGTTGGTACCGCTGGCGGCGTACTTCATGTGCATAATCCGGTCGTAGTAGCGGCCCGGCGCAATCCAGCCCACGCGCAGGCCGGGAGCGACCGTCTTGGTAAAGGAGTTGCACAGCAGCACCCGGCCATCGATGTCCAGCGAGTGGATGCTGGAGGGGCGCGGATATTCATACGCCAGCTCGCCGTAAATATCATCTTCAAAAATCACGATATCGTGACGCTGCGCGAGGGCTAGCAGCTGGCGTTTGCGGGCTTCTGGCATAATAAACCCGAGCGGATTATTGCAGTTGGGCACCACAATCACCCCTTTGATCGGCCACTGCTCCAGGGCCAGCTCCAGCGCCTCCACGCTGATCCCGGTTACCGGATCCGTTGGGATCTCGATCGCCTTGATCCCCAGCCCGCGCAGCATCTGCATGGTGCCGTAAAAGGAGGGGGATTCAAGGGCAACGATGTCGCCGGGCTTACAGACCGTCAGTAGCGCCAGGGAGAGGGCGCTGTGGCAGCCGCTGGTAATGATCAGATCGTCGGCGGTGACCACCGAGCCCGCATCCAGCATCAGGCGCGCAATCTGCTCACGCAGTTCGCGCCGCCCCGGCAGCTCGTCATAGCTGAGGATCTCTTTCACATTATGCTGCACCACCCGGCTCAGCTCTTTCCACAGGGGTTTCAGGCTCGGCTGCGCCAGGTCGGGCTGGCCGCCGCCAAAGGCGGTGATACCCGGTTTTGTGCGCCCCTCCATCAGGGTCAACACCTCGTCCCAGTGGGTCACCTCCACCGGGCGCTGCACCGGGCGCGACATAGCCGGTACCGGC
>Ga0153917_1000221_pt1 | contig 47440 bp, 32 predicted proteins | sample TSFL001MetaG_FD_104695 | JGI IMG/M metagenome (GOLD analysis project Ga0153917, IMG submission 104695) | Attine ant fungus gardens microbial communities from Florida, USA - TSFL001 MetaG | ecosystem: Host-associated > Fungi > Mycelium > Unclassified | place: USA: Florida, Paynes Creek Historic...
CGGTTCTTCACGGATACAGCCGCACTGTTTAGCCAGGTCGTTACACGATTTACTCCATCTGCCGTCGAGGTCGTAATATTCCACACACAGTCCGGCTCCAGGTAGCTGACAACCGCGCATACAGTTAATGGTATCTTTATCCGGAGGTGTGATTTCCAACATATCCTTACAATCACACTTTACAAGGATAAAGAAACAATCGGCTTTCCATTGACCTGTCTGGTTATAATGTTCGAAACATTCTTTTCCATAACCATAAGGCGGAGGACTTGCTAACAGACAGTCTTCAATACAATCGAGCCATCCTTCTGTCTGATCGCTTTTCTTTACGATACCACAGTCAAACATCGTAAGCTGCGGACAAGTAGGACAATTCTCAACACCCGTATTCTGGTAATCCATACAACAGAACGCCGCTGCATTAGGATCACAACCATAATCGTTCTGAACGTTAAAAGTACCTATAAGCCCCTGCATACCAGGCTGTCCCAACGCCGCAGCGTACTGTGCTGTGAGCACATTAAGCTCGGTTAAACAGTCGAACTGTTCAATCTGTTGCGGCGTAAGCACCGGTGGTGTCGTATTGCCCGGCGTATTGCCCGGGTTGTTAAGATCAATAGGTCGACAAATGTATTTGTTGGCCTCTATAAGCGCCTGGCACTTGGTCATGGTGGTGCTGTTGATGAGGCTGTTGATGTAATCAATACAATGCTGTACGGAAGCAGACGGATTGCTGTTGTTAGCGGTATATACATTTCGGATGGCAATAAGCTGTGCATTACAGTCTGATTCGGTATTACCGTCGGCAATTCCGAATACGGTGTTCTGCGTGCCTGTTACAGCCGCTGCATCAAAACCGTCGGTCTGTGTTTCGGCCTGCACGCCTTCTCCTTTCCACATAGGCGCCGTGAACCTGCCGGCCTCCATTTCCAAACGGCTCATAAAGCGCTTGCCGTTGATGTAGTAGTGCTTGCTGTACTCGTCCTTAGCCATATCAACCACCACGTAACCCGATGGATACACAAGGTAATTTCCGAAATCGGCTGCACTGTAGATGTTGGATCCCCCGATGTTTACCTGCGTTACCGATCCCGTTGATTTTAAGGTACGTTCCCCTGCATGGTCGTAAATATAATGGTTTATGTGCGTGTTGTCGTCTACCACGGCCAGCAGCCTGTTCTGCTGGTCCCAGATCATGTTGCGGTCTGCAAATCCGCCGTAGTTCGTCTGGTAACGCGTCATGTTCCCGTTGCCGTCGTAGGTAAAGTTCGACGTAGCGTTCTGGCTGCCCCCGATACCGGCATACTTGATGCTCTTTACCGAATGCGGACGTGCCGTATCATAGGTATAGGTGGCTTCGTAACTGTTTTCGCTCTGACCTGTAAATGCCGGACTCTGCACCTGGTGGAACTGCTTTTTCAGCTGGATTCCGTGCGTGTTGTTGTACGCCATCTGCAGGTTGTAGTCGTGCACCTCGTTCAGCCCGCCCTGCCAGTGCCCGGAAGCATTTTTAAGACGGTTGAACTTGTCGTACTCGTAATTTTTACTGTACGTACCTCCAAGATGCAGCATCCCGTGTTGCGACGAGTTGTTCGTAATGTTTGTAATGTTCTGGTTGCGGTCGTACGCATACACGTTGTTCATAAACGTGCTGGTATCCGGGCGGTTGAGTTTCATGGCGCGGATGCGCTGGGTAAGGTCGTACTCGTTGGTGGTGACCACCTTGTTCCCATATTCTATGTACGTTGGCTGGTCAAAGAAATTGTACTTCACGTCTTTGAGGTACACATCCCCGTTGTCGCTTACGATGTATTTAAGCTGCCCTACGTCGTTGTAGCCGTACACAACCTTTTCCTTATCGGGATAGGTCATTTCCATGATACGGCCCCAGCTGTCGTAACGGTAGCCTGTTTTAAAGTACAGCTGCCCCGTGTTCTGGCTGTTGATGGTGCGGTTTTCTTCCACCACTTCGCCGAGCTTGCCGTACTTCAGGGTTTTGGTTCCTGTAAGGTCCGTAACCTGCGTAATACGCCCTGCCGCATAGTCGGCAGCACCGTTTGCCCCGTAACTATAGCTTACTGTATGCCCCGGATACGTGATGCTTCCCACTACATACGACGGGTACACGATGCTTGAAAGACGGTTAAAGCTGTAATTGTATACGATCTTCTTGTTCTGCGGAATAAGGTTCTGCGGAACGGTTTCCCATAGTTTCCCGGTTAAATCGTACGTAAAGCGTGTTTCACCGCTGTCGGGATGCGTTGTTTTGGTCTTCTGCCCGAAATGGTCGTATTCATATTTTGTAGAAAGCCCCTGTGCATCGATTACTTCCGATACTTCGCTCAGGTGCGTATACCAGTACGTGGTGAGCAGCTCTGTGGTACCATCTACCTGTTTGGTAGCCCTTACCCGCCCCTTTTCGTCCTTATAGGTCAGGGAAACGTTGCCTTCGGGAAGCGTCACCTTTTCAAAAGAATGGTCGTTAACCGAAGTGGTATCGTTACCAAAACCGTATTCGTATTTAGTGGTGGCATTAAGCCCGTGTACGTGGTTCTGCACTACGCGGTCCTGCATGTCGTATACCATGCTCGTTTTTTCCTGCACTACGTGCGGCAACGATGTATAGGTTTCAAGCTGCGTTGTAAAGCTGCCCGAACAGCTCAGTTCTTCCTGCCCCAGGTTGCTTTCGACCACACGTCCGAACTCGTCGTATTTCTGAAGGCCCGAAACGGCAAAACGATAACCCGAGGTACCGCTGCATGCCTGTTTCAGATCCAGCTGCTTCTTCGTCTGAATGATGCGTCCCAGACCGTCGGCAAACGATGAAGTATAAAGAATCTGTTCTCCAACACCCGAACCACCGGCCTCATCGTTGAGGTTGTGTTTGGTTATGGCATAACGCAGGTTGGAGTTCGCTGCCTTTTTGTATTCGTTCTGAATGGTCCAGTTGCTGTGGTAAGGCCCCTTAAAGCGTACCACGCGGCGCGTAGGATCGTAGGCGTATGTAAACGCAACGTTGTTGAGGTCCGTCTGCGTTAACGGCATACCGAAATGCGTATAGGTCGTTTTGCTTTTATAACCGTACGCATCGTTTACTTCGGTAACGAACTGTTTGAACAGGTCGTCGTACGTATAGGTATAGAACATACGCGTGGCAGCTCCTGAACTCATCTGCGCCTTCGGAAGGGTTACCTTGGTAAGGTTCCCCAAAGCGTCGTACTCCATATCGGTCGTCGCCACGTCGCCCGTTGCCGACTGCCCGTTCTTGTACCGGTTGATGGAAATAATATTTCCTTTGGCATCAATACCCGTAGTGGTATACCTGTCGGTGACGTTGACCTTGTGCGTGGCCGGAATGTTTACCAGGTATTTTGAAAGCGTGTTGGTATAATGATACGTAATCAACACATTGTTGTTGTCTGTTTCGTCCGTATAACTCAATACGTTGCCGTACTGATCGTACTGCCTGAAAAGTTCGCTTGTTACCTGATCAATAGCCGTTGTACTGTTGCCCTGGTAATGGCGTACCGTATTTTTCACCCGTTTTACCAAAGGCAGGATGCGGTTCAGTTCGCCGTAAGTAAAGAACGGCAAGGTCGTGTCAAGGTTATAGGTTCCCGTTGATCCCGCCCCGATGGAGAAGATCATGTATTCGTATTCCTTTTTACCCAACAAGCGCTGCATGCCGTCGTAGGTACGCTCTTCCTTAAGAAGGTTGGCGATGTACTGCCATTTACGGCTTTCGGGCGCGGTTCCTTTCGCATAACGTTCTGCCGCCGTCATGTCGTTGAGCAGGTACTGCTGCACACTGGTTCTGTATACTTTACCATCGTTTTGCAGCTGGTGCGTCTTCACCTCACCAAAGCCCAGGAACTTTCGTTCGCGGCGGTCCTTAAGACCGTTCTGGTACTCAAAGGCATACTGTTGCGTATTTTCACCATCGCCGCTGAAGCCGTCGTTGACCTTTACCCCGCTTAACACCCATTTCTTAAACGGCATGTTGTAGGTAGAACCAAACGAGGTACCGGATATTTTGTTATAGGTAGCATAATCAAGCTCGATGCTCGATCCCGTAGGGTTGTTTACTTTTTTAAGCATGTTGGTACGCCCTATTTTGGAATAACGTACCTTAAGTTGTGTTTCTGAAGCTGATTCTACGATGTCCACATAGCCGTCCCCGTCAAAATCGCGCAGGCTTACGTTGTCCTCGTTGAAGTTTTTACCCCAGCTGGCTCCACCACCTCCACCGACCTTGATGACGATGCCCAGAATCGGGATCGAAATCGGGATCAGGATTGAAGCGTTGACATTCGGTCCGAAAGACGAGGAAGAAGATTCCGACAAACGCGGCAACGACATGGCCGGTGAATGGCTTGTTCCGGTATTAAAATAAACCGTTCCGTTGTTGATGTAGTCCGGAAGTCCGTCCCCGTTGAAGTCCACAAAGTCGTTTACACTTTGTGTAACACTGCGCGATCCGCTGAAACCGAATGACAGGTCAAAGTTCGAGGAGCTGGCCCCGTCAAAGTTCATGCCCGCTACCAGGGGTTCTGCAAAACCGGTAAAACCCGCTCCGAAATTGGCCGAAAGTGAACGCGACGTGGTTTTGTTCACGCTGGCTGCGTTGTACCCGCTCCAGCTGGATGGCACAAAGGTTGCCGAGGTATTGAATTCTACCGATCCGGCTCCTTTTACAAGGTCGGCCAGCCCATCCCCGTTAAGGTCCACAAGCACGCTTTCGGGTTGTGAAAGCGTTTCGAACTTTCCGGCATTCCCGCCAACGCTAAGGTTGGAAAAGGTGCTGCTGCTGCCTACCCTTACGCGTGAGAACCTTCCTGCAGGATCGGCCACCGCCACAATATGTGCCGAAGACCCTCCGGCTGAATTACCCGACCCCGATGTAGTGGTGGTTCCTAACAGGTTTTTATTTAAAAAGGTATCCGTAAGCCCTCCAAGATACGAAGTCAGCTGTACCTTGTCCCCTATGATATCGGGATACCCATCCCCGTTGATGTCCATAAAATCACCCACCTGCCGCGAGGTTCCGTTACTTTCGGTGGTTCCTACTGAAAGTCCGAAAAACGAAAGGCTGCGCCCTTTTGATTTCGATTCCGAAACCGATTCTTTTACAATAGCTATAGCTCCACTTGCATTCACGCCGGTAGGAGCAGAAATAACCGGCATCGGCGGTTGCGTCGCATCGGTATTATAACGTAAATACGGACTCATTTCTCCGCTTTTCACGTACAGACGCTCGTGCAGGCTCCAGGCTGTATTGCCACGGTCCGGCGAAAGCATGCTGAAATTCAGTGCCGCATCCATCTGTGCCTGGTTTACGTTTGTGCTACCCGTTCCTGTGAAGGTATCGGTGGCAAAATCGTAATCTATAGCATTGATGTCCATGTTCATGAGGTCGTTCATCTTACTGATCTCCTGCGATGTAGGAGCGCTCGTTGAAGATACTCCTGAAAGAGCCAGCTTGCTTACATACCCCCTTCTGATGAATTCAAACTGCTGGTCCGGATTGGCTCCGCGGTAGGCAAACTGCCCCCAGTTGCGGTAAAGCGTTCCGATGCCCCCAAGGTTGTTGTAATAGAAAATGTTGGGTCTGTACAGGCCGTTGCTCGTACCGCTTGACAACGGGCTTCCGCCAGCTGATGTGGTGACCAGGTTCGTACTGTTCTGGTACGTATTGAGCCTGCCTGCTACCTCGGAACTATTGGCGTAGTATTCAAAATAAAGACTGCCCGTACCTGTCGTTACCTGCGTATTGTTACCCGAAAGCGCCACAAATGCCGTTCCGTTGTACTGCTGTTTAGCCGAAAGCGTACCGTTGGCTGCAACGGTATATTTGAACTTGGCCGGTAGGCCGTTAACCGTATTGACCAGTTTTCCGTTCTGGTTCTTTACCACAAGGTAGATCACCTGGTCGCCGCAGGTGGCCTGTGTACACGAAGCAAGCGAGAAGTTGTGGTTCAGGTTTACCGTGGTACTCGCCGTAAAGGTCGACTTGTAATAGCCTGTGAGCTGTGTATTGTACACCTGGTATTGCGGTGCAAAGTAGCGTGTGGTACTGCTGCCCGACTTTACCAGACGCGGTTTGAACTTGTCGTCAAGACTTTTCCAGTTGATCTGCGACGTGGTCTGCACTTCAATCTCGAAATAACGATAAGTATCCGGGTTGGAACCTACCACACTGTTCAGGTTGAACGACTGATTTATTGATGCTACCGCATTGCTGACATTGCGCTTGATGGTTCGGCGTGCCAGCTCCATGCCTGCATAACCCGTGATGGGTACCTTGGTTGTAGTACCACCGCTGGTTTGAAGCTGGTAACCGTACAGTACGATGTCCACATCGTCTGAAAGATCCGAAACGGTGGTGCTGTTGTTTACAGTGAACGCATCCCATTGCACATTATACGTACCGGGTTCGCTTATTGTTAACGGTGCCTTATCGATGGCTCCATGAATGAACGCATCACTGTAGCTTGAAGAAAACTGCTTGTACTGGTTGGCGGAATCAAAATTCTCCGTGGTATAGGTTACATCAGGATTCCAGGTTACCTGTACTTTATCTGTCGGCAGCTGGCTGCTGTTGACCCTGAAATAAATGTGATCTCCTTTGGCAACCACCACGCCCGGCTTATTTATAGATTGCGTAGCCGTTACCAGAAGGGTCGGCTGCACCAGGTAAACCGAAGCATTCGGTTGTACCGTTGCTACCGAAGACGGGTTGCCCGGAACCCATGGCACTACGGGTACGAAAGGATCTGCTAAAAGTGTGGCGCTGTTCCAGTTGCTTTTGGCTTTTTCTACGGAATACCGTATTCCGTTATTGGAAGACACAAAAGGTTTGGTAATGGTTCCGCTGATGTCTACTGTTCCGTCCTTAGGTGCCACCCATACCTTTACAACGTCCATAAGGTCGTTGCCCAGAGGGGAATCGGGTAAAGCAGGTGCTACTGTTTCGTCTACATCGAACGCCTTGATGATGCGGTTCGGTGTAAGATCGCTGTTATCGGTAAAGGTCGGTAGTCCCGAATTGGGATCCATACGGTTAAAGTATACAATGCGGTCCTTGATATAGTCCACCAGCCCGTCACCGTTTACATCGGTAAAATACGAGCGGGCGCGGCCTGTAGTGGAAGACTTCGAAGCATTGAAGTTCCCCATGATGATGCTTATGGAACGCTCCGGAGATGCTTTGGTCTTGTTTTCGAACAATCCCAGGTCGCTGATATTATGCACCTTGTACAGCTGCTGGCTGAAAGCGATGCCACCGATGTTCTTGCGGTATTTGATCTCGTTGCCGATCTTCATTACCTTGTCGTCGAGCCCGTCCCCGTCTATATCGAGTAAAAGCATTGTAGGGGAACTCTGGGTGTTGCTGCTGAACGGAAAGGCAAAATTGATCGTACCCCCGTAACTGAAAGGCCACCAGGCCGGGGGGTTCGCAATAGGCGATATCCCTGCCCCCACATTTACTTCACCGCCTTTGTAATCTTCTACCGTAGAACTCAAAGCCGAATGTTTATCGCCGCTGAAATCATCGGCCAGGCTGATGGTCTGCTCGTTACCGAACAGGCCGTTCTGAACGTCGTTGTGGTATTCAAAAGTATGTGTATAGCTTTCTGTGCCCGCCGGAGTTCCATCGACCACATTTTTCTTGCTTTCCGTGGTCACCGACTGAAGCAATGTTTTTCCAAAAGAACCTGTAATGTAGTTTAATCGGTAATTGATCTCGTAATCGCTTACCCACTGGGGACCATCTGCCGGTTTAAAAGTGTAAACACGTATATTTCTCAGTAAAGAAGCGTTTACTTCTTTAAACCCATAACGGTAGTTGAAGGTTGCATCTCCCCTGTTTTCATCATAACCAAAATCAATATGATATAAGGGGCCATCTAAAGCTGGATTACTTGTATACGTTATCTTCATCGGAATCATTTCCTGCCCCCCTTTCAGATTGTTTGATGCGCTGTACGTCGGCGAAGAATACGTATAGTAGATGCTGTTTAAGTTCTTGTCTTCTACCTTGCTCAGATACCATTTGGCAATATTTCTGGGCGCATCGGGTGCATACAACCACGAAGCAGAGGACTGCCCGTAATAGTAAATGGTTCCCGACTTGTCGTATACCTTCCATGTGTAGTTCTGAGGGTTGGTACCGATACGTTCCACCCTTGTGAACGCGCCTTCCACCTTTGGTACGAACACCACGGTTCCCGTTAAACGGCCCATAGGCGAAGCCGCACGGTGAGGCAGATACAGGCTCGTACCGTTTTTAAGCAACAGTTCTTCCCCGTTTAACAGGTAGCTCTCTGTTTCCTTATTGGTGCTGTAAGCAGGGACCCCGTATTTTGTGTCTACGGAAATATACGGAATGGCCACATCCCAGCCATGGCCCGCTATACCACTGCTGCCGTTGTTGTTGTAGCTTAACGAAATACTTGGCTGCATGCCGTTACGCCCTGCGGGGATTGTAATAGGAAATTCCAGAGTTCCGTCACCCTTCTGGTTCGCCGTTGGCGGCTGTACCTGCATAATGTTCGCCGTAGGATCTGCTACTTTGATATCGGATATAGCCGTCGGGGTATACGAACTTGTTTCCGGTGATTCCGGGGCCTGGATGATCCCGGCTATATAATCGGTAAAATGATCTGTTAAACCCGTGATCTTTTGTTCTTCAACACGCAACGTATCGGTTTCCACCGACAACCAGCGGCGTTGCTGCATATCAAAGTACATTACCTGGATGTCTTTTTCCTCATAGCCTTTAGGTAAAAGGGCCTTATCGTAGGTAAGGGTCAAAGGCGCCTTGCTTTCAAATTTAGCTCCTTCCGGAAGAAAACGGTAAGCCGACCTGCCCTTTGTGACATTGATGATGTTGGTACCCATCGGAGCCATGTCGATACCGCGCAGCTGCTGCACCGTAATTTTGTCTGCCGATGCATAGGCATCTTCCTTGATTTCAAGATCGGCTCCTTCGAGTCCGAAACGGTAAACACCTTCTCCGGAGCTGTTGATTCTGACAACCGATTCAGGATTTTTATATCCTACCCGGTCCGAGACTTCGCGAAGTCCGTATACCGGTATTTCTTCTTTATAAAGGAGTTCGCCTGCGGCTGTTTTAAGTTCCAGCTTAAGGCTGTTGATCTCGTGCGGATTGTCGAGCAAAACTTCAAACTCGTTGTTGCGCACCACCACCTGCTGGCCGTTGATGCTTAAAAAGCTGCCCGATTTAAGCACCACTCCTTTTACATAGGCCTGGTCGCCTTTCATATACAAGGCATAATCGCGGTCGGCCAGTTCTACCAGGCGCGTTGCTTCTTCTGCAAAAGCCGTAATCTTAAGGTTGCGTACTTTATAATCGAGTTTCTGGTTTTCAAACGTGGTAAACAGGATGTGGTTGGCTCCCTGCTTCAGCTGGTCTGCCGATATGGTTTCCTCTATCGTTTTCCACGAATTGGTCTTCTGTACGAAATACCCGCCCGTTGCCGTATGTTCGTTGATGCTTCGCGCTACTCCCGAAGCATTTTCAATTCCGTAAACCTCATAGCTCAGCTTAAGGCTGCGCCCTGCAAGCTCTACCTTATCTACATCAAAACGGAATATGTTGTCCGAAGGATCGTCGCTGTTGCTCTGGTTCGTATAACCGATTTCCCCTTCCTTGTCCGGGGAATGGATTTCGAGCACAGCACGTGCGGTACGGCCCGTTGTAGCGGTAGCCACAACACGTTGCGGCTGCCCTGTGGTTGTACTGCCTGTTACTGTACTTGTAGCTTCCGATACATTGCTTTCGGACATTACCTCCTGCGAAGTACTGCTCAAAGGCCTTGCAAACGGAAAATAAACCGTGGACCGCACCCCGTAAGGGAAATGTTCCACCATTGCATACGCAGGGTAAACGATAAAGTTGAACAGTATTCCAGCCAGGGCCATGAAGTGCAACGCCCTGTATCCGAATTTTAAAGATTTGTTCGACATTTCAAATAGTGTTTCTTATGTTTATTTTATGATGATTTTCTTGAATTGCGGTATAGCGTCGATATAGGCTACCACCATATACACCCCCGGTGCTACGGCAAACTGCCCAAGGTTCACCGTCGCATTCTGAATACTGCCCGGCGACACTGTTTTGATGAGTTTTCCGTTGCCCTGATACACGGCAATTTCCACCGTAGATTCTTTCACAAGGTTGAAGGCTGCCTGTACCTCATCGTTGATAGAAGCAGGGTTCGGGAACAGACGCCATTGTTCCTGGTTAAAGGAAGCCCGTACGCTGAACTGTTGTGAAAATGAACAGCCCCCGGAATCGGATACGTTAAGGGAATAAAGCCCTTCTTCGTTTAATTTTACCTCATTGCCGTTCCCTACAACCTTTCCTGATCTGAACCATTGCAGCCCGTACTGTTTCGGGTTGTTTAAATGTATGTTCACAGTGCCTTCCCTAAGCTCGTATACTTCTTTAAGTTCTGGCATGTTCAGGGTACCTCTGCGCGTTTCAATACGTCTGGAAACCTGTTTCCCGTTATAGCTCAGAAGGACATCAAAATAGGTTGATTTGCTGCCCGAAACCGTATATACTTCTTTAAAGGTACGTTCCGTAAGTACCGTTTTTCCTTTATCGTCGGTCAGGCTCAATTCAAAACGTTCCGGTTTTAAAGGCGACTTAAGTTTAAGCCTGAACTCGTCGCAGCCGTTCTCGGTTTCCCATTTGAAATCAGTAAGGTGTTCCCGCAATTTCACAACAGTATGCCCGGTATTGCTGAACGCAACGTTCCGGAATACGAGCAGGCTGTCCCGGATGCGGCCCGTATAACTGGTTTCTGTGCCTGTACCTGTTGTGAGCAGCTCGTATACATTAAAGGTATCTGAAGTGGTTCCCAAACGGCTTAAAGGAAAGGAAACGTCTACCTTTACCAGATCTTTATTGGTTTGTACCAGCCACTGTTTGGTATTGAATTTCGTTTTCCGGTCAAATACGAAAGGTCTGCGGTTGTTACCGAACAACACATACGTTCCTTCATTCATTTGCCCGCGCTGCGTAGGTGAGGCAAGTGAAACGATGAGGTCTTTATCCCGGGAATGGGTACTTTGAGACAGGTTAAGGTTGAAATACCCCATCCTGGCCAGTCCGAAAATATGGTGGTTGTACGTATTGTTGCTTCCTTCCCACAAGGACTGGTTACGGTAAGTATATTGGCTGTGATCAACTAAGCTGACGCCGTATTTAAGGCTCAGGTAGGTCCTGACTTCGTTTACAGCTGCAGGCGCCATCTTTTTATCAACCAGTATGAGTTCGAATACAGAAGACTGCTGCAGGTCGGGATTCATCCAGAAGGTACCGTCTTCCGAATTGGAAAAACGTGCATCGAGCAATTCCCCGTAAGGTTCATTGTACCCGTCAAGGTTTACGGAATCTTTTACGAACATGTTCTTCCCGTCTAAAAAAACCGCCTGCTTTTTCCCGATAAACGAAACCAGGTTTTCATTCTGCTTTGATTTGTATACGACAAAAAGCTGGTTGGAACTGCTGATCTTTTTTACTGAAGACCACGTATTTTTATCGTCCATGAACAAACGGCTGTGAAAGTTCAGCGTATGAAAATCGTTAGACGACTCCTTAATTTCCTGAGGATTGTACAACCAGAACACGGGCTCAAAACGTGTGCTTCCCTGAGAATACCCCGCTATATTATGAAAAAGGCATACGAATGCTGAAGCAATAAGTGTTTTTATGCTCATTCTTTACAATGTTTTAAAAGGTTCGTCAAAAATAATCAAAAATATATGTCGCGCTGTTTTTTTTACTAAAAAAATGTTAATTTAACGCCCACATAATATTAAAGATCATACATGATATGAAAAATTACTTTACCTCACTGCTGTTACTGGCTTGTGTACCTGTTTTTTCACAAAACTACAAGGCTGCCATGTCGGAAGCTGCCGACCTGATGCAAAAGGAAGAATACTGCCAGGCTTTCGATATCTTTAAAAACAACCTTAGCCGCAAAACGCCGGCGGGTTCTTATGATTATTATTATGGGGCCGTTGCCGCCATAAAGTGCAATGATGCCGAAAAAAGCCTTATGTGGCTGGAAAATGCAACGAAACTGGGGCTTGGCGCTCAGGACGGGGAAACAGAGCATCTTGAAAAGGAAGAGGCTTTTTCAAAACTTCACGGAACTGATGAATGGAAAAAGATCATGGCTACAGCCCAGTTGAAACGCAGCGAAAAACAGGCTCATGATGTGCGCCGCATGACCGAATGGAATAAAACCATAACGGCCAACAGCATTGCTCCGGGATTTAAAGGAAATGTTCCGGCAGGTTTTGCCTTGTACTATTCCGAATCTGAAGGGGTAAAGGTTCCGTATCTGGTATATGTTCCATCGGACTACCGCAACGGAAGTTCGGTAAAAGCCATCGTATACCTGCATGGCGGGGTTGTCAACACGGAAGAATTCCGCTACCTGCAACCTGAAACTGCTGCTGAACCTATTTTTAAATACGCAGAGAAAAACGGACTCATTGTGATATATCCTTTCGGGAAAAAGGATTTCGGATGGGTAAACCAGACCGCTGCCTTTGAAAACGTCCTCAACATTACGAAACAGGTAGAGAAAAGATACGGTATCAAAGACGTATACCTCGGTGGTATGTCGAACGGGGGGTCGGCAGCCTTCTGGTTCGCCTCGCAAAAGCGTACCCCTTATAAGGGCTTTTTCGCCGTTTCGGCAAATCCGGAGCTTGCAACGGGACCTATCGCCTTTAAAAACATAGACAAACCGTTCTATTCCCTAAATGCGGAAGATGATGAAGCTTTTGCTTATGCTGATGTAAACCGTATTTATGGCGAACATAAAAATAAAAACTGGCATTTTGAATCTGTTCCACAGGGAGGACACGGGTTTATTTACGGGCAGAACGGGGAAAAACTCCTCGGGGATATGCTTCATAAGCTCATTAAATAACCCCTGATTAACGGGAAACAGGAATTAAAAGCTGCTTTATAATTACAGCCCAAACCTGTTATGTAATAAAAAGAGCCTGGTATTCACCAGGCTCTTTATCGTTGTCTAATTTTTTGTTATTAAACAAGCGACTGATTGGTAGTTTCAATCTTTCAAAAAACAGGCCATTTTTTCCTTAACTTAGTAGAGGCCTCTTAAACGGGCCCTTAATTTTAAACCTTTCAGAGATGATTAAAGTTATCGTTGCCGGCATTGGAGGCGTAGGCGGATATTTCGGTGGATTGCTGGCCCGCAGATACGCTGAAGACGAAACGGTAAAGATTACGTTCCTGGCAAGAGGCAACCACCTGGAACACATTCGCGCACACGGGCTTAAAGTGATTAAAGGCGCTACTGCATTTACCGCATTACCCGACTTTGCTACGGCAGATACACAGGCTGCAGGCCCGGCCGACTTTATACTGGTATGTACCAAAACTTATGACCTGGGAGCTCTTATGCGGCAACTGGCTCCGTGTATTACACCCAATACCGTTATTGTTCCGCTGCAAAACGGTGTGGAAGCACCGGATAAGATAAGGTCGTTGTTTCCGCAGGCCAAAACGGCGGAAGCGTGCACCTATATCGTTTCGCATGTAAAAGAAGCAGGGATAATTGAAAATACGGGAACTAAGGAGCTGTTGCTTTTCGGGTTGCAGGATACTGAAGATGAGCGGCTCACGGTATTGGAGCAACTGCTCGGTTCAGCCGGAATACCTGTGCGCCTGTGCCCGGACATACTTCGCCTAGTATGGGAAAAATTCCTGTTTTTATCTCCTACTGCTACCGCTACTTCTTATTTTGGCTGCAGTACGGGAGAACTGCTGCACCTGCATGCTGAAACCACGGAACAACTTATATGGGAAGCTATAAGCGTAGCAAAGGCCAACGGGATTCCCGTTGATGTCGCTGCATTTGACACGGCCATGCAACAGCTGCGCTCACTGCCTTATGGGTCCACCACTTCCATGCAGCGCGACTTCCGGAACGGCGCAGCGAAAACCGAACTTGATGCTTTAACCTACTATATGATTAAGCTTGGGAGGGAATACGGTATTCCGACACCGATGTACGACAAGCTGTATGAGGAATTAAAGAACCGCCTATAAAAAAAGCGGGCTCCCTTAAGAGGAACCCGCTACTCAACTATTGCAAATTAACAAATAAAATCCTTTTATTTCCAACCGCCTCCGAGGCTTTTGTAAAGCATTACCACGGCATTGAACTGATGTGCTTTTGCTTCTACGAGCTCCAACTTGGCATCCATGGCATCGCGTTGTGTCATCAGCACCTCCAGATAGTCGGCCCGAGACGATTTGAATAATTCTCCGGCAATACCCACCGATTCGGTCAGCGTTGTGGCTTCTTTTTCTTTAAAACCGTATACCTTCTGCATATTCTCAATTTTGGCCATCTGGTTTACCACATCAAGGTAAGCACTCAGTACCGTTTGATCGTATTCGTACAAGGCCTGGATCTGCCGCGCGTTGGCCGTATTGAACTCGGCCTTTATAGCACTTCTGTTGATAAGAGGTGCCGCAAGATCGCCAGCCAGCGAATACATGATCGATTCCGGCATCTTTACGAGGTACGAAGGTTTAAAGGCCTGCAACCCGATGGCTGCCGAGATGTCCAGCGACGGGTAAAATTCTGCTCGTGCCACCTTGACGTCGAGCTTCGCGGCTTCCAGCTCCAGCTCGGCCTGTTTGATGTCGGGACGGTTGGCCAGCAACTGTGAAGGAATTCCTGTTTGTACCGCAGCCGGTACAAGCGTAAGGAAAGCCGTTTTGTTGCGGATGACCGGTTCCGGATACCTTCCGAGCAACGCGTTGATGCGGTTTTCCTTTTCCGTTATCTGCTGGCGGATGCTGAACTCCAGACTTTGCGATTTTGCCAGTTCCGCTTCAAACTTCTTAACGGCGAGCTCGGTTCCGCGCGCTGCCTGTTTCTGTATCTTTACCACTTCCAGGGCGTGTTTCTGCAGTTCGATGTACTGCAGGGTAAGATCGAGCTGATTGTCCAGTGATAACAGCTCGTAATACGAATCGGCCACTTCTGCTATAAGCCCGGAAAGTACGAAGTTTTTTCCTTCCACCGTTCCCAGATAGCGCTTGATGGCTGCTTCTTTGGAATTGCGCAGCTTCTTCCAGATATCGACCTCCCAGTTGGCTACAAGACCGCCGGAAAAATCACCGAGCGGTTCGGGCATTTCTTTTCCGGGTTCTATATCGGTAGATGCATCACCAGCACCGGCACTCGTATAGCGCCCCACCTTTTCAACCCCGGCACCGAGTTTTGCCGAAACGGACGGTTTGAGCTTTCCGTTCTTGTACATCACCTCGTTTTTTGCAATCTCGATTTCCTGCAGCGTGATCATAAGTTCCTGATTGTTCTTCAGGGCGGTTTCGATAAGCGCTACGAGGTTTGGATCGGTAAAAAACTGTTTCCACGGAACGATGGCCGAGGTGACCGTATCGGTTTCCACCCCGAAATTCTGAGGTACTTCAGGTCTGTTTTCCACATTGGAAGCAGCCTGGGGTGCTTTACACCCCCAAATGCTTCCTGCGACTGCTAGCAGTACGCCAATTTTTTTTATATCTGTTTTATTCATCGAACTCTAAATCTTCAGTTAACGGCTGTTCATCTTCATACTTGGTCAGTTTGTGACGGTCGGCAATGGTTCCGAATATATAGTAAAGTCCCGGGATGATGACCAATCCGAAAACGGTTCCTATAAACATACCTCCTGCTGCGGCCGTACCAATGGTCCTGTTACCGGTAGCCCCCGGACCTGAAGCCATGACCAACGGGATAAGTCCCGCGATAAACGCAAACGATGTCATAAGGATCGGACGGAAACGCATAGCGGCCCCTTCAATAGCAGCTTCGAGTATGGTACTACCCTCCTGTCGTTTCTGTACGGCAAACTCAATGATCAGTACGGCATTCTTTCCGAGCAGCCCTATGAGCATTACCATGGCCACCTGTGCATAGATGTTGTTTTCGAGCCCGGCAGCCTGCAGGCATAGGAAGGCTCCGAAGATACCGGTTGGCAATGAAAGGATCACCGGCAACGGCAAGATGAAGCTTTCGTACTGCGCAGCCAGGATGAGGTACACGAATCCAAGACACACGGCGAAGATAAAAATGGCCTCGTTACCACGGGCTACCTCATCTTTTGAAATACCGGCCCAGTCGATACCGTATCCTCTCGGAAGCTTTTGTTTGGCTACCTCGTTGATGGCCGCAATGGCCGCCCCGCTGCTGTATCCTTGTGCCGGTGCCCCGCTGATCTCGGCTGACAGGTACATGTTATGGCGTGTGATTTCAGAAAGACCATAGGTTTTTTCCATGGTCATAAAAGCGGAATAAGGAACCATTTCTCCTTCTTCGTTCTTAACGAACAGGTTCATAAGGTCTTCGGGAAGTGCCCGGTATTGCGGCAGCGACTGCACCATTACCTTATACGGGCGGTCGTACTTTATGAAACTGGTTTCATAGTTACTTCCGATAAGGGTGGAAAGGTTTTCCATGGCGTTGGCTATGGATACGCCTTTCTGTTCCGCTTTATCGTTGTCGATCTTTAACAGGTACTGCGGGAAACTGGCACTGTAAAAGGTAAACACCGATCCCAGTTCCGGACGTTTGCTAAGCTCTGTTACAAAGTCTTTGCTCACCTGCTCCATCTTCTGGTAATCACCGCTACCTGATTTGTCCAGCAAGCGCAGCTCGAACCCTCCGGCAGCACCATACCCTGGAACAGCAGGTGGCTGGAAGAACTCGATGTTGGCTCCTTTAAGCCCTTGTGACTTTTCTTCGAGTTCTTCAATGATTTCCTGTGAAGAACGGGAACGGTCTTCCCAGCTTTTAAGGTTGATAAGGCAGGTTCCCGTATTGGCGTTGGTTCCTTCGGTTAAGATTTCATATCCGGCAAGTGAAGAAACAGATTGCACCCCTTCTACCCCCTCGGCGATCTTCTGTAGTTTTTCAGCTACCTGGTTTGTACGCTCTAAAGTAGATCCCGGAGGCGTCTGTATGATGGCATAGAACATTCCCTGATCCTCATTCGGAATGAACCCTGAAGGAAGGTTGTTATTCAGGAAGAAGACCCCTGCACAGAAAGCGGCAAGGATTCCGAAGGTAAGGGTACGTTTGTTCACTATTTTTCTTAACAGCTTCTCATATTTATAAGCTCCTTTGGTAAACAGGTTATTGAATCCTTCCAGAAAACGTGTAACGGGCGTTTTTTTACGTGCTTTCCCGTGATTGTTCTTTAGGATCATGGCACAAAGCGCCGGTGTAAGCGTAAGCGCTACAATACCCGACAAGATAATGGCCGTTGCCATGGTAATGGAAAACTGGCGGTAAAAAACACCTACCGGCCCTGTCATAAAGGCTACCGGGATAAAAACGGCCGCCATTACAAAGGTGATGGCCACAATGGCCCCGCTGATTTCGTGCATGGCTTCCTGCGTGGCCTTGTATGGGGACAGATGCTTTTCTTCCATCTTGGCGTGAACGGCCTCAATAACCACAATGGCATCATCGACCACCACCCCGATGGCCATTACAAGCGCAAACAAGGAGATAAGGTTCAGCGTGATACCGAATGCATTCATCAACGCAAAGGTTCCTACAAGCGATACAGGTACCGCCAACGTTGGAATAAGGGTAGAACGCCAGTCGCCCAAAAACAGGTACACCACAATACCCACAAGTATAAAGGCCTCGAAAAGCGTATGCACTACTTTTTCAATAGAGGCATCGAGGAATTTGGACACGTCGTAACTGATTTCGTAATGCATTCCCTTCGGAAAGTTGTCTTTGAGTTCGGTCATGAGGGTTTTGACGTTTTTGATAACGTCGCTGGCATTACTTCCGAACGATTGTTTTACCACGATAGCGGCTGAAGCCTTCCCGTTAAGGTTGGAATAAATATCGTACATGGCGCTTCCGAATTCAATGTCGGCCACGTCCTTAAGGCGCAGGATTTCCCCATCGGGATTTGAACGCAGGATGATGTTTCCATACTGCTCTTCGGTATTGTAACGTCCGGAATATTTTAGGATGTACTCAAAGGCTGCGGAACGTTTTCCCGAACTTTCCCCCGCTCTTCCGGGTGAAGCCTCGAGACTTTGTTCTTCCAACGACTTCATGACGTCGTCGGCCGAAATTTTATAGGCCGTCATACGGTCGGGTTTCAACCAGATACGCATAGCGTATTCCCGGTTACCCAATATATTGGCCACCCCAACACCGTTTACACGTTTAAGTTCGGAAAGGATGTTGATGTCGGCATAGTTGTAAAGGAATTTCTGATCGGTATGCGGGTCATCACTGTACACGTTGATGTACATAAGCATGTTGGACTCTTCCCTAGTGATCTTTACCCCTTCACGTACCACCAGCGGCGGCAGTTTGTTGATGACGGCCGACACCCGGTTCTGCACGTTTACGGCTGCCAGGTTGGGATCTGTTCCAAGGTCAAATACAATCTGTATAGAAGCTTCCCCGTCGTTTCCGGCATCGGATGTCATATATTTCATCCCGGGTACGCCGTTCAGGGAACGTTCAAGCGGAATGATAACGGATTTGATCATAAGTTCCCCGTTGGCACCCGGATATTCGGCCGTGATGTTCACCTTGGGAGGCGAGATCGTAGGAAACTGGGTTACAGGCAGCTTAACCAATGATAAAACACCGAGAAAAACAATAATCAGTGATATTACGATCGACAGAACAGGTCTGCGGATAAATCTTTTAAACATAAGGTGTTCGTATTACTTTAACAATGATTATTCTGCTTTGAGACGCAAGGCAGCAATCGTTTTTTTAGGATCTACATAATGCGGCTTGATCTTGTCGCCTTCCCTTACCATCTGGGTTCCTTCAAGAAGAACCTTGTCCTGTACCGTAAGTCCTTTTCCAATCACATACAAATCGGGCATTTCACTGCTTATCTGTATCTGGCGGGAATGTACCTGTCCTTTGGCATCTACAAGGAATACGTATTTCTTATCCTGAATTTCATAGGTTGCCTTTTGCGGGATGATGAGGGCATTCGTCATAGGCAGCGTCATGCGTACCTTACCTGTTTCTCCATGGCGCAACAACTTGTCGGGGTTCGGAAATTTGGCGCGGAATGCAATGTTTCCGGTTTCACTGTTGAATTCTCCTTCTATCGTCTGGATCTTCCCTTTATATTTCAACGGCTGGTTGTTCGCAAGTATAAGCTGAACCTCATCGCCGCCCTTTTCTTTTGCATTGGTTTGATAGTTAAGGTATTCCTGCTCCGATACGTTGAAATAGGCATACATATTGGAGTTGTCGGATAACGACGTCAACAGTTCTCCTTCATCTATAAGACTTCCCAAACGTTTCGGAATACGGTCTATAACCCCTGAGAACGGGGCACGGATATCGGTAAATGACAAGTGAATCTGCGCAAGCTGCATCTCGGCCTGGGCTTTTTCAAGTCTTGCCATGGCCACTGCCTGTTCGTTTTTGGAAACCACATTGTTGTCTGCCAGTGTTTTGGCATTCTGCAGTTCAATTTTAGCTTCTTTCACCTCTGCCTCTGCCTTGGCCAGCTCGGCACGGTACAGCTGTGGTTTTATGCGGAACAAAAGCTGTCCCTGCTTTACGTACTGTCCTTCATCTACAAAGATCTCCTGGAGGAACCCGCGTTCCTGAGCGCGGATTTCAATATTTTGGACAGATCTTACCTGCGACACATAATCTTTGGAAACAATGGTATCTAACGTAACGGGATTTGTAACGGGGAAATCCTTAACCTCTTCTTTTTCCTGCTTATGCTGGTTACAGCTGAACAATATGCAAGCAGTACTTAGAGAAACAAAAAATGCTGCTCTTTTCATAAAATGATAAATAATTTGATTTTACAGTAGAATTTTGCTTAGAAAATAAGCAGTATTAGTACATTAAAAACAGCAAAAGAAATTGCCGTTTTCAATGTACTAAGAAGTTCACGCATGGGAATATCAGATTCTCAACGTGCGTAATACGATGTATTTATGTGAAAATATACGGACAAACGCTTCGTAGAAAAGTCTGCGCTTACCGAACTTATTGCCTAAGGAAATAGCAATAAAGGCAAAAACAATGATCTTGGCAAGGGTTGCCATGACAACAAACGGGTCTGAAAAATCTATATCGCCGGCATCGGTTTCAATGGTTGTGAATCCTGAATCGGCCTGATAGCTTTTTGCTACCCTGTGCTCCACAATTTTAAGTGAATGTGTATAAGCCGGAACTATTTTTTCAACCGTATAGCCGGTAGGCGTATCATGGGAAATACCCACGAGTCTGCTGCCTGCTACTACAAGCAGAAAAAGCACCGAGATCATATGGATAAAAAACGTTTTCATTCCGGCATCAAATTTAAGACGAGAATGGAAACCAAAAATGTTTATTAACAATCTTTAACAATAAAAAGACACCCTGTGTTCCACAAGGTGCCTTATACTTTAAAAATCTGATCTGCTACCCGATAAAGCTGAATTTATCTTCGAACATTTTACCGATCACAGGTAGTGGTTTCATCTGCCCGTTTGCTGCATTGATGATACCGATGATGAACAGCACGAAGAAAAATACGTTAACAATCCACGTAATAAGCCCCAGGGCCGGAATCAACATCAGCAAAATTCCAATAACAACGCCCGACAGGATGGCCGAAATGGCCAGACCCAGACTCTGACGCAGGTGGTACTTTGCAAAAGCATCCAGATTGTCTTTACCTACAAGGTATGCAATAAGCCACCCGATGATGGTGATGTAAGAAATGATTGAAACTGTTTTGTTATCCATAATGCAATTTTTAATGGTATTAAATATATAAAAAATTTCTATTCCTTGCCCGGACATTCCAGGCTTTTATATAAAAAAATCACCAAAAACAGCTATAAAACCAACATGTGTATGGATAAAAACACAGATTTTTACTTAAATTCGTAACCATAACGCAACGCCTAAACTATGAGAATACCGGATCTTCCGTGATTTTTAATTTATAGATTACGACTAAAAAACAGAAAACGAATGATTCAACTTATATCTGTAAGGAAACATCCTGAATACAAAGAAAAAGCCATCCGCTACCTTCAGGACAGCTGGTCGGAAGTATCACCCGTGATTTATGAGAACTGCATTTCCAACTGTATAGGTGCCGAGCAGTCCCTGCCGCAATGGTACCTTCTGGAAAAAAATTCTGAAATCATCGGATGTGCCGGACTTATTACAAACGACTTTATCAGCCGTATGGATCTTTATCCCTGGTTGTGCGCTCTTTTTATTGACGAAGAGCAGCGTGGAAATGGTTATGCAACACTTCTTATGGAGCAGGCTAAACTGGATACACGCAAATTCGGGTTCCGGTATTTAAACCTGTGTACGGACCTTATGGGGTATTACGAAAAATACGGCTTCAGCTATATAGGGCAAGGATATCATCCATGGGACGAAGATTCGAGAATATACCAGATTGAAGTTTAAAATCCAAAAAACGAAGCTTCACCCCTTCTTAAAAAAAGCTGCCCCGGTACGGGAGCAGCTTTTTTATTGAGATTCTTCATCACGCAACTGTTGTACAATTTTTCTTTTCTTGAAGTACAAGGCTATAAAGCTTAAGACAAATCCTATGATGGATATAAGCGTGAGGTTCCAGATGTACGGATAGGTGGATTGCAAGGATCCGTTTTCAATGATGAGGATACGGAACGCGGGCAGGAAATGCGTTAAAGGGATCACTTGTGCGATCATCTGAATCCATTCGGGCATCTGGCTCAGAGGCCATGTAAAACCCGAAAGCATAAAGCTTGGCGTGGCTACGACCATAAGTACTTCTGTAGCCTTTAACTGATCGGGAATCAAAATGCTTACGAGGATCCCGATAAAGCATACAGCCATTACGAAAAAGCCCGCTACCAGCGTAAGCGCCCACAGGTTTTCATAGAACGGAATGGAAAACCACCATGTAAATGCCCAGTACATAAGCCATACAACAAAGCTCATAAACAGGTACGGAAGAATTTTTACTCCCATAAGCAAAAGCGTGGAACGCGTTTGCTGCACCAGATCTCTGAAAGTTCCCTTTTCAAACTCTGCCGCAAAGGAAAGGGCAAGCCCCAGCAACAATACCTGCTGCAATACCGTAGCCAGTACGCCGGGCCAAAGGAAGTACATATAGTTTGTACTGCGGTTGTTCTGTTTAATGAACGTGGTTCTGAACGGTTCGTACTGGTTCATAAGCAGGTTCTCGGGTGTCCCCTGTTTTCTTAACGTTTCCAGCTGGGTACCCACCTTCAGGGTTCCGAGAACCAGCTGCAGCGCTCCCGATGCATAATTAGCTGTCAGGATGTTGGCTGTATTTACGATCGTGGTAATTTCGGGATAGCGTTTGGTAAGAACATCTTTTTCAAACCCCTTTGGAATCATGACCACGCAGGCCGCCTCCTTTTCCACCATAAGCCTGTTGATGTTACGGGTATCGAACTGTAACGAGGCTATATGCAGCACTTCATTGTCCTGCATCATCTCAATGGCTTTGGCACTCATGGTGCTGCGGTCTTCATCTACCACAATAATAGGCAGATCGGTCACCTTTCCCTTGCTGTAAATATAACCTATGAGGATTCCGTAGAGCAAAGGTGCACCGAAAAATAATACTTTAAGTACCTTATTGCCCCAGAACAATCTGAATTCTCTTTTGAGAAGCTTCCAAAAATTCTTCATATATCAGGGTTTTAAGGTAACGGTTGATTTGGTCAGAAGGTTCTTTACCTCTTCCTGCCCTGCCGGTTTTACAACCAGCTCATACAAAGGATCCTGCATATCGTAGTCAGGGTAGGCCGTAGCAATGTTCGCATAAGCACCGATCTGTTTTACATTTTGGACGATTCCCTTTATGTTTGTTTCTTTATACGGTATTCCTACTGTAACGGTTTTTCCTTTTTCATAAGATTTCAGTGCACTTTCAGGAACGGTAAAACGAAAATACGCTGTATTCGGGAGTATGCCTTTAAACAGTGTATAGCCTGGTAATGCCAATTCTCCTAATTTCAACGTAATGGTTTCAATCTGCATGTCCTGAGGAGCCAGGATGTAGCGCTCTTTTTCCGCTACCTTTACTTCCTGTAAGGCACCTAATGCCCGATCCTGCTGTCCCAAAGCCATGGTTTGCTGTTCCATTCTTACCCCGTTCTTCACATCTGCAATTTCAGCATCTACCGCAATAAGCTGTGCCTGCGCTCCCTGATATTTAGCGAAGACCTCATCGTACTGCTGCTGCGGAATAAGTGAATCCTTTACCATGGCTTCAAGCCGCTGCAATGATTTACGGGCAAACTGGTACTGTTCACTCAGTGCTGCTTTTTTTGCATTGAGCTGCTTTAACTGGTTGGCTGTTGCCCCGTGAACACTCATATCATACTGTGCCTCTGCTGATTTAACGGCACCCTGCGCCTGTGCTTTTTTTGCTTCCACTTCAGGAATATCCAGTATGGCCAGCGTATCTCCCCTTTTCACAAAATCACCTTCATGAACCAGAATCTTATCAATGCGGCCTGCTATTTTTCCTACAACGGCCAGTTCGTCACGTTCCACTTTTCCCTGGATAACCCCGGAAACTTCTGATTTGTTATGGCAGGCTGCCAGAGGGGCAGCCATACTTAATAAAAAGATTATTTTTTTCATAGCTTTAATATATTGTGATGAACGAGCTTAGGCTTCCTGCCGACTGACAGGTTTCAATAGCTGCTTCCCGTTGCCTGATAATGGTTTCTATATTGTTTAAAGATTCTTTGTAGATGTCGTTTTCAGCCGCTAACCTGTCTGTTATGCTGATAAGCCCGGCCTGGTACTGCTTTACTGCCATTTCATTGTTGTTGCGCGCTACTTTTTCACGTTGTTCTGAAATGCCTACCTGCAACAGCATATTGTCATAACTAGACTTATTTTTCTTTAGCTGAAGGACGAGCTTTTCTCTGGCATCTTCCAGTTTACGGTCTACCTGCTCGGCACTAAGCTCCGCCTCCTCTATTTTATGCCTGCGTTCAAAACCGCTGAACAGTTCCCATTTCATGGCAACACCCACCATCCATGTAGGATTAAACGTAAGACTGTTCATTTTCAAACGTGCCGTTTGATCCAGAAGCTTTAACGGAGCTTCAATTTCGGCATTGAAGATCGAAGTATAACTATAACCCCCAAAAGCCCCCAAAGTTGGCAGCAAGGTTCCTTTTTCTTTTTTAACCGCGAATTGCGAAGCCTTCTGAAAAGATTCAAGAGCTTTAATTTCATTACGGTTTTGAGTATTAAGATCTTCCGGAATTACGATAGGTTCAACAGTATGCTGTACCTGCAGAACGCTTTCCGGGTCAAGACCTGTTGCCTGACTAATTTTCAGTACCAGCAAATCCTGCTTGTTATGTACATCGGCCCTTTTGGAAGCCAGTTCCAATGTAGCCAGTTTTATTTTATCGCGGTCATACGGAACGGCGAGTCCTAAGGAAATGGCCTTTTCCACTCTTTCCGATTCTTTACTTAACCGTTTTTCACTTTCCTCAATAAGCTTTTCAGCTGCTTTCAACATCTGAAGCTGGTCAAAGCTCAGGATGATGTCCTTTATAACCACATCATTCTGAAGATCCATCATATACCCGGTCCCTTCATTTTTATAGGCTAATGCTTTCGCTCCATTGTAGATCTGCCCACCGCTGAACAGTACAGCCTTTGCCATGACTCCTCCGTGGAAGGCCTGTCCTTTTGTAGAAAAACCGGAAGCGCCGCTGAACAACTGCCAGCCCGAGACAGGGAGCTGTACCGTTGGCAGGTCCAACGAGCCCTCGCTGTTCAGGTAACCGTAAAGTGCTGTTGCTTCTACTTTAGGAATATATTTGGTCAGCACACTTTTACGTTCCAGTTCCAGCTTCTGTTTTTCTATGTTCTGGGTCACAATGGTAACGTCCTTTACCAAAGCGGCATCTACGGCTTTTTTTACGTCAGCGCTAAGCTGAATCTGCCCGAAACACGTACCTGCCCCCATGATAACACCTAATAAACATAACTTTCTTCTCATTTTTCTTCTTTTTTTATATTATCGTAAATCAGCTGGAATGCATCCCTGATGACTTCGATCTGCATTTCATTTAACCCCTTTGTGGCCTTATCAATCGTTTCATTGACTACTTCCATAACAGGAATTTCAACTTCCCTGCCTTTCTCGGTAAGGAAAATAAGGTTGGTTCTACGATCAGATTCATGTTGTTCCCGGGTTACATACCCTTCTTTTACGAGGTTATCTACCAGTCGTGTTATACTGGGCTTATCGCGGCTTGTAGTATCGGCTATGAGTTGCTGTGAACAACCGTCGGTTTTCCACAGGACGGCCAGAACAGACCATTGCTCCCGTGTAAGGTGGATGCCTCTTGCCTTAAAATTCTGAGACAGAAAACGGTTTAAAAGTAAAGGCACGCGCCCTGCCAGCAGATTGTACTTATTTTCATTTGATAATAACTCCATAACACATTAGTTGTTTAAACAACTACAAAGTTACAAAAACAATAGTTAACTGAACAACTATTTTTGTTGTTTCGTTATATCTTATATTGTTTTAAAAAAAATGTAGCATAAGCGTTAAAAAAAAAGATATTCTTTTAAAAATAAGAATTTAACAACAGATGTGCAACAACTATTTTTGAAAAAGATTATTTGCGGAAGACCTTTGATAAGGTATTATTTAACTCAGGCACCCATCCTGTCCGGTAAATAACCGTAATAAATATGAGTGCAAAAAGACTGCATCTCAACGCAAATGCCATTTTCCCCAAAGTGTCTAATGGTAGCAGGTAACAGCTTAACAATATCACGAGCGACAATCCTATGGTTTTAACGTACGTTGCATTCACAGGCAGCAACCCAAATTTTTTATAAATGAAAAGCAGTTTTGACAAATTGAACATACACATAGAGAAAAAAGATGCCCAGGCAACACCAATGATTCCAAAAGAAGTTTCGGTCAGCACATAATAATTGAGCGCCACATTCAGTACGGCAAGCAGAACAATAGCTATGAGGTTAAAACGGTAATAGGAGGAATAGGCAATGATTTCGGTACTGAACCCTGTAGCCATGTTTAAGATTACATTGGCCCCGAGTATGTACAATACGGGTAAGGTAGGCAGCAGCTTGTCTGCGGTGGGCAGCAACCTGAAGAAATCTTCCATTCCTAAAACCACACATCCATACATAAGGATTCCGATAAAAAAGAGGTTTTTGGCAACCTCGGCATATTTTATCCGCAACAAACCCAGTTCGTTCTTTTTCAATGCTTCCGAAATAACGGGACTGTATAAGGTAAATACGCCGGTAGCCGGGATCATTAAAGCGTTGGCAAGATTCACCCCAATATTGAAATCGCCGTTTGCGGCATTGGAAATAAATTCGGGGATCATAACGGAATCGATACGGAATGCAAAGAACGATCCCAGGCTCGCGCAAAAGGCATACAGGCTGTACTGGTAATAATGCTTTTTCGGAATTTCCCGGAAAAGGTCTTCATAGTTCAGCGTATATACCGGTTTAAAGAAACGGAACAGGTACCCGCCCGTAAGAACGAGAATAAACACATAGGAAACCATGTACATTACCAGGCCGGTTTTAAGTGATACAGAGGCATACAATATAACCGCAAATACGATCGGCAGCGAAAGTTTGGGAACGATCTTTTCGAAAAAGGTAGGAACGGCCAGCTTCTGCAAATTTGTTGCCTGGCGCCTGAACAAATCGGCAAAAGCCAGGCATACGGCTATTCCGAAACCGTAAACAAAATACTCCGTATTTTTCATGGAGCCAAATACATAAACAAAACCTGTAGCTGCTGCACAGAATAAAATCATCCATAAAACGGAGATGATGCTGTACGAAAACAACTTGCGCTGCAGCAATTCGGACAGCCTGGGTTGAAAATTCAGCAGCGCCGTTGAAGCGCCCAATACCATTACCGGATACAGTATCTGGGCGAAACCGTCTATAAACCGGATTACGCCAAGCAACTCCTTATCGTTCGGGTAGATGAACAAGGTAGATACCATACCTATGGCCACCCCAATGTAATTGATGATGGCAAACCATACAGCCTGTCCGGTAGAAAACTTAGCGTTCATTTTTTGTTTATTTTTACAAAGATAAACGAATCTTTAATTTGATTTTAGTTACTTTTGACCTTATAACTTTTTTCCGGCATGTACGAAAAGACCTATCCCACACAACGATTTAAGATGACGATGGATTTTATGAACAGGCATATTTCCAAAGAAGCACGTATTCTGGATTTAGGTGTTCCGAACCCTTTATCGCAACTTATGACGGCCGAGGGATTCCTTGTACAAAATACCTCAGGCGAGGATCTGGACGAGGACCAGAGTGCTCTGCAAAGCGATTCCTACGACGTCATGACGGGCTTTGAAATTTTTGAACACCTGCTCAACCCTTACACAGTACTTAAAAGCTGCAAAGCACGTAAAATTGTTCTTTCCGTGCCCTTACGTCTTTGGTTTTCTACGGCTTACCGCAGCAAAACGGATCACAGGGACCGCCATTACCATGAGTTTGAAGACTGGCAACTTGACTGGCTTCTTGAAAAGACGGGGTTTAAGATCATTGCACGCGAAAAATGGGCCCACCCCGTAAACAAGATCGGTATCCGTCCGTTCCTCCGCAGATTTACCCCACGCTATTATATGGTATATGCAGAACGCATCTGATATGGATTATTATATCGTCATCCCCGCCTATAATGAGGAAGCTTTTATAGAGGCTACTCTTAATTCACTGCTTCAGCAAACACTGCTTCCTAAAAAAGTTGTAGTGGTGAATGATCATTCTACAGACCGTACCGCGGAGATCATTTCAAAATTTGAAGCGCAATATCCCTTATTTGAACAGATCGTCAACATATCGGAACAGGTACACCTGCCCGGAAGCAAAGTGGTGCGTGCTTTTCAGAAAGGATTTAACGCGCTGGATGATTCTTATGATTTTATTGTTAAGCTGGATGCAGACCTTATTCTGCCCCCTGATTATTTCGAAAGCATTGCACGCACTTTTACCTCTAATCCGAAAGCAGGAATGGCGGGAGGTTTTGCCTATATTGAACAAAACGGGGAATGGATACTGGAAAACCTGACGGATAAAGAACACATACGAGGTGCCTTTAAAGCATACCGAAAAGCCTGCTTTGAACAGATCGGCGGACTCAGGCCTGCCATGGGATGGGATACCGTTGACGAACTCTTATGCCGTTTTTATGACTGGGAAGTAGTACCCCTTTCACAACTAAAAGTAAAACACCTGAAACCTACTGGAGCCAGTTACAGTAAAACTGCCCGCTATAAACAAGGCGAGGCTTTTTACAGGTTGGGCTACGGCTTCATCATTACTTCGATTGCCGGACTAAAACTGGCCTTACGCAAGAAGAAACCACTGTTGTTCATTGACTATCTTACTGGGTATTTAAGAGCTAAGTCCCAAAAATCTCCCTTGCTCGTAACTGCTGAACAGGCAAAATTCATCAGGAACTACCGCTGGAAAAAAATAAGGCATAAACTTTTTTAAGGGCAACTCTTATTAAAATCAATGAGGAGGGTATCGGTGCCTACCCTGCGCACATCATAATAAGGCGTTTTTTCTACCAGCTGACCGTCACATTCCCTATTATCTGAATTTATGATCTCTACTGCGTCCATGATACCGAACTTGTTCAACGCTTCCTTACTCCACGCTGAATATTTCCCGATAGGGCTGCTTAAGTGATTCTCGAAAAGGGGAAATAAGGAATAAACAAACCTGTTGGCAGGCGCAATGGTTAGCGTACCGATTAACCCCAGCCTCTTAACAGAGCCATCCCTGAAATAAGAATCCAAATGCAATGCAACGGCAGATTGAAATTCTTTTTGTCTTTTCAATACGCTTCCAAACTGCGCCATGAGTACAAATGAAAAGGTCACCATTGAAAGCAGGGCCAATCGCCCTATTTTGGCTGAAACTCCTTTAAGGTATTGCTGAAAATACATGCAGACCATGAAAAAGAATCCTAAACCGCAGAATGTCCTCAAATCCCAATAGGAATCCTTCATGATGATATTTACTCCTGAAATAAGCCAGAAATCGACCACCACAATAAATATAAGGCTGGGAACAAGTAAAGATAATCTGGTATATTTTTTCTGTTTATAGATATAATACGCCATTCCTAAAAAGCAGAACAGCAGGAACAGGGAAACAAAATAAGCATACCATCCGGAGCGAAACAACAGTACGATACGCTCCAAAAAACGCTTGTTTCGTTCCGCAATCAGATTGATAAAGCCAGACATTCCAAATATGGTTTCGGTTCTGTCCGAAACGGGAAGGTTCCATAACCTGATGATGCCGATATGCCCCAGGAACGCTACCAGAAACGATGCTACCATCAATCCAAGATTCACAAAAAAAGCTTTCCATTTTCCTGATCCCAGCTCCCTCATCAGAAAAAGGGATCCTACGATAAAGAATACGGTAGCACCGGCCTGGTACAAGCCTAAAGACAGAAACACTCCAATAACGGAGCCGGCTACAAATTTGAAACGCGATGTATAAAAAACAAAGGGGACCACTACTGTAAGAAGTGATAATGCCATAGGAAGGCAGTCAAACTTGAACACCAGGTTTCCCAGAAATGCGGGACTTGTTAAAAGGAGTAAGGAAGACCATTTGAGCCTGTACCCTTTTTCTATGTCGAAATAAGCTGCCAGTAAATAGCCCGTAAATCCCAGAATGAGTGCACTGAGGAAAAGCGAAAAAGGATAAATAGAAACGATTTTACCGTTCATAGACCACAATTCCCCCAATAAAGTTGCTATAAACCTACCGTCGTGCTGCCATCCGTACCCCCAGAGGCTTCTACCCATATCATCGAGGTAATCGTAATCTGCAAGTACCAGCGGTATACAGTACAGCAAGGATAGCCCGAGTGTAAGGTATAAGGATTTTTTATCAGAAATGAGGTTCTTGATCTCGTTCATTTTTCAGTATTTTTTTTATGATGTATTTTGGCCGTCTCTTTGTTTCAAGATAGGTTCTTCCGAGGTATTCTCCCAAAACGCCTATTCCGATAAGCTGTACACCGCCGAAAAACAGAATGGCCACCATAAGGGATGCGTATCCGGAAGCGGCAATTCCGAAAAATACTTTTTCAATGATGATTTTAATTCCGTACAGAAAAGAAATAATGGCGATGATACTTCCAAAATAGGTCCATACTTTTAGCGGAATGGTAGAAAAGGAAGTAATCCCCTGCAAAGCAAGGTTCCATAACCGGCGGTAATTAAACTTGGTGGTCCCTCCGCTGCGTTCTTCACGGCGGTAGTTTACGATTTCGGTTTTAAATCCTACCCAGCTCATCATGCCCTTCATAAACAGCTGGTTTTCCTGCAACTGAATAATTTCATTTACCACCTGCCTGTTCATGAGGCGGAAATCTCCGACATTTTCTTCAAGCTTTATAGAGGACATCTTATTATTTACCCTGTAGAACCACTGTGCCGACAAACGTTTTAATAAGGCGTCATTTCCCCTGTCGGTACGTTTCGCCAAAACAACGTCGGCGCCTTGTTCGTATTTCTCCAACATGGTGGGAATGACGTTAAACGGATCCTGAAGATCGACATCCATAGGAATCACAACTGCCCCCGATGCAGCTTCGAGCCCGGCAAAAAGGGCGGCTTCCTTCCCGAAATTCCTCGAGAATATCAAAGCGCGTACAAACGGATACGAGGCTACGGTTTGCTTAAGAATTGCCGATGTACCATCTGTGCTGCCATCGTCAATAAAAAGCAGTTCAAAATAATAGGTTTCCGAATGGAGCATATTGCGGAACTTCAAAAATTCCTCCAGGAAAATCCCAATGCTCAACTCTTCATTGTAAACGGGTACGACTACAGAAATCAATTTCATCCGGGTAAGGCTAATGGTTGATGTAAAAATACATTTAAAAACGTATCTTTTGACTTTTGTAATTCAAAATAAAATTATATTTGATAATTTAGCATCTTAAAACAGGATCATGATCAAAATGTTAAATAACGTAGGTAAATACCTCATTATGTTAGGTGAAATATTCAGACGACCTACTAAATGGCGCATAATGAAAGGGTTGATTTTTAAAGAAATAGACGAACTCATCATCGGATCTTTAGGAATTGTCGCTTTCTTATCATTTTTCATCGGTGCGGTAGTAACCATTCAAACGGCATTAAACCTCAACAATCCCATTATTCCAAAATACCTCATCGGCTTTACTGCACGTCAATCCATCATACTGGAGTTTTCCCCTACTTTCATTTCCATCATCATGGCGGGAAGGATGGGTTCCTATATCACTTCCAGTATAGGTACAATGCGTGTTACCGAACAGATCGATGCACTTGAGGTAATGGGAATCAATCCGTTGAATTATCTTGTTTTTCCCAAACTCATTGCCTCCATCACCTACCCTTTCGTCATTACACTGAGTATGTTCATCGGGATCCTCGGGGGTTATGTAGCGGGCTCTTTCGGCGGTTATCTGGCTGCTGAAGAATTTGTAAAAGGGCTACAGGATGATTTTACGCCTTTTCACGTTATCTATGCCTTTATTAAAACGGCCTGTTTTGGTTTCATTCTGGCAACCGTACCCTCTTTTTACGGATATTATATGGAAGGCGGGGCTTTAGAAGTTGGAAAAGCATCAACCAAGGCATTCGTATGGACCTCTGTTGCCATCATCGTTTGCAACTATATCCTAACTCAAATTTTATTGACCTGATGATAGAAGTAAAGAACTTAAAAAAATCTTTCGACGACAAGGAAGTCCTGAAAGGAATTACCACTACGTATGAACCTGGTAAAACCAACCTTATCATCGGGCAGTCGGGGTCAGGTAAAACGGTTATGCTAAAAACGTTATTAGGCGTGCATGAACCCGACAGCGGACAGATTTTATTTGACGGAAGAGATTTTGCCACGCTTGATGCAAATGAAAAGCGAAACCTCAGAACCGAAATGGGGATGGTTTTCCAGGGAAGCGCCCTTTTTGATTCCATGACGGTTGAGCAAAACATAGGCTTCCCATTGAAGATGTTTACAAACAAAAGCAATGCTGAAATACGCGACCGGGTGCAGGAGGTCATTGACCGTGTAAAACTCGTAGATGCCAACACAAAAATGCCCTCGGAAATTTCAGGAGGTATGCAAAAACGCGTTGCCATTGCACGTGCCATCGTAAACAATCCCAAATATCTGTTCTGTGATGAACCAAACTCCGGGCTTGATCCAAAGACGTCGATCGTTATTGATGAGCTCATCCAGGAAATAACGCATGAATACCAGATTACTACGGTGATCAATACGCATGATATGAATTCCGTTCTGCAGATAGGCGAACACATCGTTTTTCTTAAAGACGGAAAACTCGTCTGGGAAGGTAACAGCAAGGAAATTATGCAAACGGATAATGAAGATATTGTAGACTTCGTTTATTCATCGGAACTTTTAAAGGAAATAAGACGTTTTCATACAAATAAATAAATCGGGATCTTTCTCGATTTTTTAATAGCTATAACTGACACCATATGTTTTCGTTTTTTAAAAACACGCTGGAAAAGGACCTTATAAAACTCGGGTTTGGCAAACTCATTGAAGGGTATAAACAAAAAGTCCGTTCAAAAGAATGGACACGGCGGCAGTACAAAGAAGCCTTGAGGGATTTTCATTCACAACACCTCAGCGAGCTCAGCAATTCAGAAAATATAAATGTTGCGACCCGCCAGTCTTTTGATGATGATGAGCTCATGGTTCCTTTAAACCTTCAGAATATACAGCAGGAATATGTTGATGTGGATTATCTTTACAGTTCCCTTCTTTTTGAGTATCAAAACTCTAAACGCGTGCATACAAAAGCTCTTCACGAGCTTGAGAAACTGCTCAAGGACCGCTTCCCGGATGCTGTCGCCGACGAAGAACTTTACCGCCTTTACGAAAATTCGGAGTTGAAATTACTTATAGATCTGGCCTGTATGCCCATAGAGGAAACAAATAAAAACCTTTTAAAAACGGCATTTGCACTACTTAAAAACAGGTTGTAACATCTAATACAGCGGAAGCTCATCAAGCGAAACGATCTGTTTCTGTAAGGCATATACGATTAACCCTGCTACATTCCGGACCCCCGTTTTGATAAAGATATTGTTTTTATGACCTTCAACGGTGCGTTGGGCAATAAAGAGGATTTCTCCTATTTCTTTAGCTGTTTTCTGCTGGCAAAGTAATTTTATAATTTCCGTTTCACGTTCGGTAAGCGCATCTTCCGTTTCAATGTGGGGTTTCGGGACTTTTGAAGATATCTGCTCCCGTAAAACATCCATCTGTTTTTTATTAAAGTAAAAACCGGTATCATTTACCTGCCTGATGATGTCGATGAGTTCAAAAGGCGAAATACCTTTCGGCAGAAATGCTGCTACTCCTTCCTTCGCCATAAATCCTACTGAATTATCCTGGTAATGAGAAGAAATAACGATGACTTTCAATTCAGGATTCTTCACCTTTACCTGCTTTAATACTTCGAGCCCATCTACCGTTTTCATCTTCAGATCAAGCAGTAAAACATCCGGAATCAGTACATCTTTCTCATCAAGATATTTATACAACTGATATCCGTCGGTGGCGTCAAATACAACCTCCAACATTTCATTCTGTCCGAAAAAACTCTTCAACAGGGTCACAATGAGGTAATCATCGTCCAATAGGGCAATCTTAATTTTTTCCATTCTTCACAACAAAAATAAAACGGGTACCTTTTCCTTCTTCACTTTTATATTTGTAAAAGCCTTTAAGGTTATCAGCCCTTAATGCAATATTCTGCAGGCCTATTCCTTTAGAAGCAGCGGTGCTGTTAAAACCTGTCCCGTTGTCGTCAACCTTTAAAATTAAATATTTTCCGGTAATGCGCAACATGAAATCAATTTGAGATGCTTTGGCATGCTTATAGGTATTCTGGATGAGCTCCTGAAGTACCCTCACGAGCTGTAATTTGGTATTTTTGTTAACCGTTGCATCATTCCGTACATCTATATAGCGCCTGATATTGTAAAAACTTTCCCAGCTTTTTAAAACAGAGGCCAGAACATTCTCCAGACTTTTTTCTTCGTAAAGCGGCGGGGCTAGCTCATGTGAAATCCGTCTGGATTCATCTATAGCCGTTCCCAGAAGACGGTCAATTTCCCTAAGATCGGTTCCAATAGCCGTTTTAAGCCTTATAACGGTTAACCTGCTTATGATATTATCATGAAGATCTGTTGCAATGCGCGTACGCTCCTGTTCCTGGGCATCTAAACTGACGTTTAACAACCTGCGCTGATAATCCGTCTTTGCTGCAAGTTCTTCCTCTTTTGATCTGAGTATTTTTTTATAAGAAATATAAAAAACCGTGATGAGGGTACCTACAAGCAGCACCATCACTCCGAGTATGATGATGATCCAGGTGAGGAAGGTATCGGGATCCTGCCATTTTTCCATAAGTATCGGTCTGATTAAATTGATGATAATGAACGAACTTTTTTTCTGTTGCTGTTCTTTAAAGCTTTAAACAGAACGAAAGCCAGAGAAAAATAATAGCATATATGCAACAATACATAACTGCAATAGAACAGTACAAAGCTTTGATCGCTGAATGACTGGTTGATGATAAAATTCTGAATAACTGTATAAATGACGTGGATGGAAAAATAGGACAAAAAAATCATGCCCAGAATCTGCGCCGTCGTGCTGAATGCCCTGTTGCCACGTAACTGTGCAATAAGTTGGGAAACTGCCAATACGCACAATACTACATTTGCGAAAATCTGTGAATAGGCTACGTAGTTTAAAACCCCGTTATTTCTGTAGCTGAAAAAATCGCAGGTGAGGTACACGGCACCGGCTCCTATCATCCACCAGACAAAGCGGCTTTTCAACCAAAAGGTATTTAGAAGGTATCCGACAATTAAGAGTTCCCCAAGCCTGTAAAGAATACTCAGGAACAGGGAATCTTCCAGATATCCTGGAATGAGGTAAATACTCACAATTTGCGAAAGTACATCAAAAAAACAACTGAACAACAAATAAAAAGCTACTATCTTTAATCTTCTACCGCACTTGTTTTTCAACACAAATACACCAAGAAATCCATACAAAATAAGCAGGAAGGTGTTGATACAGGCAACGATATCAAAGACAAAGTAGTAGCTGTTCATTACTAAATAAGATTCAACAGGTAATATTTCTGACGATCTTTATATGGCGGTTGTGATTTTACCGTATCAAAAAACAAACCGTTACCGCTTTTTAATACCAGATCGGCTACGGACAGGTTATTATTTGCCTCACTTGCTTTTAAAGCAAAAAACACCGAATAGGATTCTTTCTGCAAACCGTCCGTTGGAATATGGAAGGTTTGATAAATGGCTCCTTCCTGATCGATCGTTTTCTCAATCCACACCGGAAACGTATTTTCCCAGTCGGCTATCCGCTGCAATGCTATTCCTACCGGGATTTCCTGATCATTGTTTAGTCCTTCTTTGCATTCCAGCCAATAGCAGTTTTCATTTAAAAAACTTATCGGTGACTGAACATCCATTTCTTCAGAGATTGCTATAAAATACAAGCGGTTGTCTTTTATAGCGGGATAGGCATGAATTGCTTTTCCTTGTGGGAAGAGTGCTACATTGAGCTCAAACCCTTTTTTTGAACTAAAAAAATCAATCAGGGCCTCGCGGTTATTTCTTAAGGCCTGCCAATTTTGTAATGCTAAAATAATTTCGTCCATACTTATATGTTTTACGGCATCCAAATTAACCAAAATTTTTATCCTGATCATCTTTATGCCGTAATATGTAATACAATCTTTTCTTTTTATTTCATTAAACAGAAAAAATGTTATTGCGCATCAGCCAGGCAGTACTTCCCGAAAACAACAAACAAGAATAACGGAAGAATACACTGTTGCCTGTAGCTGATTGCAATCTGAATAGAAAAAGTGCCTTAACCCGGCATCCTTTGCATTCTGTTTTTACTGATGTAAAAGTAGCTGTATTTTCCTTTTTGACCCTGCGTAAAACTACCTGTTTAAAAGAACGGGTAGTTTTACTTAGAAAAAACCGGACTTAAAAGCCCGGTTTTTCTTCCTGTATTTTGGTAACAATCTGTTTTATCTGCTGTTCTTTCTTTTTAGGATAAATTAAGAGTACATCATCCTTATCCACAATGATGTAGTCATCAAGATCTCCGATTACGACCATTTTATTAGGATTGGTCCGGATAACATTGTTGGATGCATTCTCAACAAATAACTTTCCGTTTACCATGGCATTTTCAAATTCGTCCTTGGGCAGTTTATCGTACAAAGATCCCCACGTTCCAAGATCATTCCAGTCAAAAGTTGCTGGCAGTACATACACATTATCTGCTTTTTCCATTACGGCATAATCAATTGAAATATTCTCTGCTTTGCTGTAATTCAGCGCAATGAAAGCTTTTTCCGCTGTTGTATTGTATTCCTTTTCTCCGGCAGCAAATAGTTCAAACATTTCAGGCTGGTATTTTTCAAAAGCCTGTAATATCGCTTCAACACTCCAGATAAAGATTCCCGAATTCCATAAAAAGTTCCGCGCCTGAATGAATTTTTTCGCTGTGAGATAATCTGGTTTTTCGCGAAACTGCACTACTTTTTTTATGGGTTTTTCGTCGAGCTTGTCAAATTCTATATAGCCATACCCGGTATTTGGAAAAGTAGGAAGTATACCCAGAGTCATCAGGGTACTATTGCGTTCACTTTCATTAAAGGAACGTTGCAGATTGGAAACAAACTGTTCTTCATCCTCAATCCAGTGATCGGAGGGCGCCACGATCATCACGGCATCCTGATTCTGTTTCCTGATCTTCATCGAAGCATAAAGTATACAAGGAGCGGTATTGCGCATATCAGGTTCCAGAACAATCTGTTCTTCCGTGATCATTGGCAGCTGCTCCTTCAGAATCGAGCAGTATTTTTCGTTAGACAGGATAAGAATATTTTCCTTTGGAATCAGGTGACTCAACCTTGAAAAGGTTTTCTGTATAAGTGTTTCTCCGGTTCCCAGCATATCGTGGAACTGTTTGGGAAATTCTGGTGTACTCACCGGCCAGAAACGCGATCCTACACCGCCGGCCATGATAATGGCATAATAATTTTTATTCATTAATCTTTTGTATTCAAAAGTTCAACTTCTGCATTGGGCTTGAACAAATATACCTTATTTGTACGCATTTCCAAACATTCAAACAGTTTGACCCTTAACCGCCCTTTTTTAAAAATCCTTCCGTCCTTTAAACGGAAGAGACTGCCCAAAGGTAATTCATCTATAAAGAGTTTTTCATTTGGGGCGTCATATTTTTTCAACTTCATGGACAAAATAGCATCGGTATCGCTGCTTGCCGACGGATTTTTGAAATGGGCTACCACAAAGGGCAATACCTCATTGGGAAAAATCAAAGGGTTGATAAATGGCAGCATCAGCAGCCGAAAGGTCTGCTTCCATTCAATTCCATGGGGCTTGATCATTCTTCCGTATTTCTGGAAAGCCACAAGGTGTGCAATTTCATGGACCGTTGTAATTAAAAAGCGGTATTTATTTAAACTGGCATTCACGGTAATCATATGGCTGCCGTCCCGGTTTTTTCTGTAATCACCATGACGCGTTGCTCGTTCATTTACAATTTTCAAATGCACATTATGTGCTTTGATAAGTTCAAAAACAGGTTCTACCGCATGTTCGGGTATATATTTAAATAAAATCTCTTTCAAATGTATCCGGTTATGGTGTGGACGAGGAAACCTGAAGAACCTTGCCGTTAAAATAACGGTTGCCTGTTAAAGCAAAATCTTTTATGTATTGTGCCATTCCGGCAGGCTCAATTGGAGCCTTATATCCCGGAAATGCTTCCTGCAGCATCTCGGTCTGAACAGCCCCAAGGGCCAACACATTAAATGCGACCTCCTGTTCCTTATATTCTTCAGCCAGTAACTCCGACAATGTAATAACTGCTCCTTTACTTGAACTATAAGCTGCCAGTCCCGGAAACTTGAGACTGCCCTGAATCCCTCCCATACTGCTTACCGTTACCACATGGCTGCCCTTCGGCATCAGAGGAATTACAGCCTGATTTAAAGCTGCCACTCCCATTACGTTTACCTGGTATACGTAACTGAACTCCTCCATGCTGATATCTTTAAACGGTTTATTTAATATAGTACCTGCATTGTGTATTACGATATCAATATGTTGAAACTGTTGTTTTATTTCAGCTGAAAAGGAACGGACGGCCATTGCATCGGCCAGATCGACCGGGTAGAAATGAACGTTCTCCAAACCGTTGAACAACGGATTGCTTTTCCTTGACAATGCAATGATCGTATGGCCTTCATCAGCCAGTTGTAAAACAAGCTCCTGTCCTATTCCACGGCTTGTTCCCGTTATGATGATATTCTTCATTACTGGTTTAATTGTATTTCTTTTGTTCCGGCATTTACCATCTTCACAACTACAGGTATCATCTTCTGTGAAACAGCCGTCATGAATTTCACGTCCATTTCCTGGAACTCATCTTTAGGGTGGTGATAATATTTGAAGTTAGAAAAATCAAAAGCGGAAACGGTATGAGACGGCACCTTGAATTCATTGTAAAAAGGGAAGTTATCGGAAGCTGCAAAAAGATTATACTTTTCTGCTCCTTCTGACGCACCTATCAATTTACTACCTGCATATTCATTGAGTTTTTGAGCCATATTTGATTTACTGAACCCCGTAAGGAACAGGTCAAAATCATAATCCATAGGAACACCGAGCATTTCAAAGTTCAACATGGCATAAACGTTCATATGGCTTTTTTTGAGTTTTTCTGCCAGATGTTTCGACCCCAACAATCCCTTCTCCTCTGCAGAGAAAAAAACGATGAGCACGCTTCTCTTATTAATGCGCGCATCACCCAGATACTTTGCAATCTCTGTAAGTACTGTAGTTCCCGAGGCATTGTCATTCGCTCCATTGTTGATATGATCTCCTTCAAAACCTTTATCCGTAATTCCGATATGATCATAATGTGCTCCCAGGATCACATATTCATCCTTTAATTTAGGATCTGTTCCTTTGATTACGCCAACCACATTATAAGACGTATCTTTATAATTTGATAAGGTATCTTTATAAGACGAGAAATAAGGCTTGATTCCATGTTGTTTTAACTGCTGCTCCAAATAAGCTGCCGCCTTTTCAATCCCTTTGCTTCCGCTGTCTCTTCCTTCCAGTTCATCGGAAGCAAGGTATTTAAGCGTTTCTACTACACTTGTTTCCTTTACCTTATAGGAATCAGGGTTTATTTTTGAAGTTTTACAGGCAGCCAGTCCAAGCAATGCCAGAAAAAGTATTTTTTTCATATAAATGTCTGTTTTTACAAAAATACAAAAAAACCCGTTCTGAAAATTCAAAACGGGTTTTAATCAATTTATATAATCAGGTATTATGCCAGCATTGTTACCGGATTTTCGATAAAATGCTTCAAGGTCTGTAAAAATGCAGCCCCCGTAGCACCGTCAACTGTTCTGTGGTCACAGGCCAGTGTTACCTTCATTGTATTTCCTACTACGATTTGTCCTTGTTTTACCACCGGTTTTTCAATGATAGCCCCTACAGACAATATAGCCGAATTAGGCTGGTTGATGATGGATGTAAACTCTTCAATACCGAACATTCCCAGATTGGAAACGGTAAATGTAGATCCCTCCATTTCTTTTGGTTGCAGTTTCTTATTGCGGGCTTTTCCTGCAAGATCTTTAATAGCTGCCCCAATCTGCGTAAGGCTCATTAAATCAGTATGGTTTACCACAGGTACAACCAAACCGTCTTCAACAGCCACTGCTACTCCAACATTTACATGATGATTGATGATGGTGGCTGCTTCAGTCCATTGAGAATTAACCTGAGGATGCTTTTTGAGTGCCATCGCACATGCTTTCACAACCATATCGTTAAAGGATACTTTTGTATCAGGTAACGAATTGATCAGCGTACGTGACTGCATGGCATTGTCCATGTCTATTTCAATAGTCAGATAATAATGAGGTGCTGTAAATTTAGATTCAGCCAAACGGCGTGCAATCGTTTTACGCATTTGAGAATTTTTTACTTCTTCAGCAAAAACTTCTCCTGCAGGTACAAAAGACTGTACGTTTGCTTTCTGCTCACCGGCAGCCTGCTGAGGTTTCGTATCGGTAACTGTATTGGTTGCAGGCGTAAAATTCTCCACATCACCTTTTACAATACGTCCGTTTTCTCCTGACCCTTTAACCTGCGCTAAATCTATGCCTTTATCCTGTGCTATTTTCTTTGCCAGCGGAGAAGCAAAAATCCGTTTCCCTGATGTATTCGCTTCATGAACCACTTCTTCTGATTTCTGCTGTTCAACAGGTTCTGCAGCTGATTTCTGTTCAACAGGCTGTTTTTTTGCAGCAGGCTTACCTGAAGTAAAGGCCGAAACATCTGTCCCTGCAGGCCCGATAATGGCTAAAACGCTGTCCACGGGAGCCGTCTGACCTTCCTGAATGCCTATATAAAGCAACGTACCAGAATAGAATGATTCAAATTCCATAGTGGCTTTATCCGTTTCTATTTCGGCCAGGATATCTCCTTCAGCAATTGCATCCCCAACTTTTTTAAGCCAGGAAGCTACAGTACCTTCCGTCATAGTATCACTTAAACGCGGCATGGTAATGATCTCAACGCCTTTCGGCAACTCTGCAGATGGCTGCTCTGTTGCTTCAGCTGGTTCTTCTGCTGCCTTTTCTTCTTGTGTTACTTTTTCCTCTTTTGCAGAAGCTGGTGCAGGTGTTTGTTCACCTCCACCCAGTAAGGATTTAAAATCTTCTCCTTCATTTCCAATAATGGCCAGTACACTGTCAACAGGAGCTGTTTCACCTTCCTGAATCCCGATATAAAGCAACGTTCCAGAATGGAAGGATTCGAACTCCATTGTTGCTTTGTCTGTTTCTATTTCGGCCAGGATATCACCTTCCGATATTTTATCACCAACTTTCTTTAACCATGATGCCACGGTACCTTCTGTCATGGTATCGCTTAAACGAGGCATTGTAATAATTTCTGCCATGTCTTATAATTTATGAGAGATAAATGGATAGTTTTCCTGATCGTAAACTACATCGTACATTACGTTTACATCCGGGTACGGAGATTCTTCAGCGAATTTCTCACATTCCAGCACCAGGTCACGCACACGGTTATCTATTTCTTCAATTTCTGCATCCGTAGCCCAGGTATTTTCTTTAATAACGTCCAATACCTGTGTGATAGGATCAATTTTCTTATATTCTTCTACTTCTTCCTTAGTACGGTAATGTTGTGCATCGGACATGGAATGACCTCTGTAACGATAGGTCTTCATTTCCAGGAATGTAGGACCTTCTCCTTTTCTTGCTCTTTCTATTGCTTCGTATATAGCCTCGGCCACCTTTACAGGATTCATTGCATCTACCGCATAAGAAGGCATTTCGTAACCCAATCCCAGTTTCCATACATCAGTATGGTTGGCAGTACGCTCCACGGAAGTTCCCATAGCATAACCATTATTCTCACAGATAAATACAACAGGTAATTTCCAGAGCATTGCCATATTAAAAGCTTCATGCAATGATCCCTGGCGTGCAGCTCCATCACCAAAATAAGTTAAGGATACTCCTCCGGTTTCAAGATATTTGTCTGCAAAAGCCATACCTGCACCAACAGGAATCTGCGCCCCTACAATTCCATGTCCCCCAAAGAATCCATGCTCTTTGGAAAAGATGTGCATAGAACCACCCAATCCTTGAGATGTACCAGTAGCTTTTCCCAATAATTCTGCCATAACTCTTCTCGGATCAACTCCCATTCCGATAGGCTGAACGTGGTTACGGTATGCGGTAATCATTTTATCTTTAGACAAATCCATTGCATGCAATGCTCCAGCCAAAATAGCTTCCTGACCATTATACAAATGCAGGAACCCTCTTACTTTCTGCTGAATGTACAAAGCTGCCAGTTTATCTTCGAACTTACGCCAAAACAGCATATCTTCATACCATTTTAAGTATACTTCTTTAGTAATCTCTCTCATAATATAAATAAAGTTTTTTACCTTCAACCTAAATAGTCTATTTGGTAATAAGCAAAAATAAGACTTCAAATGTATATCTGAAAATAAAATAAGTTATTTTTAATTAAAGAAGAAAAATAAATAACCCTAATAAAAAAAGTCCTAATTGCTTAGGACTTTACACACACTGAAATCAATTTTTCAAAATGATTTTCTTTAAATTTCAGCAAAGAAACAGTATTATCCCCAACAGGTGTTTAAGCTAATATTGTTTAAATGTTATCAAATAAAAAACGGAAGGCATTACCTTCCGTTTTTATGTTTCAAAACTTAGCGTTTCACAATTTTAACAAACTGGGATCCTGCATCTGTTTTCACTTTTACCATATAGGTTCCGGCGGCAAGATGGGAAACATTCAGACGAATTTCTTTTGCATCGAATGTTTGCGTTTTCACCAGTTTACCTAATATATCGTAAACCTCGATCTGTTTGATTGCATCTTTATAAGAAACCGTCAGTTCAGAATCTGCAGGGTTTGGATAATATTTCAATGCTGCAAGGTCAAGGTCATTTGTACCAAGAGTAATCTGAATCTTAACCGCAGTAGGTAAACTTGCACATCCGTTTGGTCCAACAACTACACCATAGTACGTTTTACCGTCTTCTAAAGGTTGATAAGATGGCAACGGATTAACATTATTTACAGCATCGTTGTAAGAAGCAAACCAAACCACATTTGGTTCGTTCATTACCAGGTCAGAAACACTGGCTGAATCAACAAATTTCTGCGTTGCATTTCCTGTCGGAGCCAATGGTCTTGGCGTAACTGTTACACTTACAGCCGTACGTGATGTTTCACATCCTGACTGTACTGCAGAAATATAATATGTTCCTGTTGTAATTGCATCATTCTGTCCCATTTCTGTAGCAGCAACCGGAGAAGTATATACTTTATAGCTTAAACCGGCAGTGGCATTTAAAGGTAATGATGAAACTGTTGCGGTTCCACAAACGTAAAGAGGATTGATCACCGGTGCACTTACACTAAGTATTTTCACACTTACCGCAAGTTTTACGGAACTACAATCTCCTATTGACTGAGCCACATAGTACGTTCCGGTTGTCAATGGTGCAGAAGGCGCCAATGGAGTATCGGAAGTACTAAAACTGTACCAGTTGATGGTTGTACCAGCCTGTCCTGATGCTACCAGATTTCCAACAGTAGCAGATCCACAGAATGTCTGTGCCGCTGAAGTAGGAGCCGGAAGGTTCTGGATAGTGGTAACATTTACAGCCGTTCTTACAGACTCGCATGCACCGATTTTCTGTGCTACATAATAAACACCTGTATTCAGAACCGTTGATCCTGCCAATGGCGTGGTATCCTGAGCATTCTGATACCAGTAAGCCGTAGCTCCGGGAGCTGTAGGTACTTTTATAGAACTGATTGTAGAAGTACCACAAATACTTACATTCGCTACCGAAACAGCAGGAGGCATTACCCCTATTGTCACATCTACTTTTACTCTTGAATCAGATACACAAACTCCGTTATCAAATTCACCATAGTAGCTTCCGTTTGCAATCGGTGCATTGGCAGCTAAAGCAGTTCCGCCTGTTGGTACCTGGTACCATTTGATCTGGAACCCTGAAACCGGGTTGAATTTAAGGTCATTTACAGTTGAACTTCCACAGAAAGACTGATTCGAAGCAGCTACCGGAACGGAAGCCTTAGGGTTCAGAATTACCGTGAAAGGAATTCTTGCAGATTTACAACCTGAAATTTCCTGCTCAACGTAGTATACACCTGATGTTGTTATCTGTGTGATGGTAGCAGTTGCTGTAGCACTAGTATAATAATTTAAAATACCGTTAGGTTCTTTTCCAAAATTTGTATCTGCTACATTAATAGGTCCTCCACAAAGCGTAATATTGCTTACAACCGGATCTTTTTTCAATCCGATACTTACTTTAAATGTATCTTGAATTTTACATCCGAACTGGTTTGTTACCGTTACCGTATAAGGTACTTTAGAAACATTTGTTGACCCTTTAAGGTATAATGTACCTGAATTCGTTAATCCGTCATAAGGAATCGTAGCATTCTGATCATAGTACAGATAAGAAACAGGACTCCATGTAATTTCATAATTGCTTACCGGAGTAATTTTCAGATTATCAATGTACCAGCCCTGGAATTGAGTGTTTCCGTCAGATCCGATTCTCATTCTGAGTTTAAAAGTTCCGCTTCCTGTAAATGCTGAAGCAGGAACTACAAATTTCTCACTTTTCCACATTGTATTCGCAGGTACTGTCGCCTGCTGGATTGTTGACCAGTCAGAATAAGATGTTTTTGTAAAGAACATCGTCTGTAATCCAGGCTGCCCGGTAGGAGCCGGCAGCGTTTTGCTTGCCAGTCCGGTATAATCCGTAGCCAGGAACGGCTTCCACGTGGTACCGTTGTCCATTGAATACTCCATATAAGCATAATCCATTACTGCGGAATTCGTTGCCTGTAAAGCTGCAATATGGTCAAATTCTACAACTACGGACTTCACATTAAACAAGTTAATTGCAGTTGGAACATTTACCGTAGCATTTGTTTGTGCCCCGTAAGATATTTTTAAACTTCCCGTTCCTTCAGAGAAAAGACTTGTGTCATTTGTAATAGCGTCTCCAACAGCCGCATTTGATATGGTAACACCATTCAAACTTCCGTTAAACAGGTGTTTAATAGGAGCATCATTAACAAAATTATCAACTTTTAATTCCTGGATGTCCCCGAAACACAGGTTATAGTCATCACTAAGCTGCAGCATTGTAGGAGAAGGATTCAGTTCTACTTTCACCTCCTGCTCTATAACACATTTATCACCAGTGGAGTTACTCGCCTTTAAAGTATAGGTAGTGTTAGCGGTTGGATTGAAAGTCCATCCCACCTTAGAATCACCCGACACTGTAGGATTAGGAAGAGGAGGATCAGTAATCCACTCGTACGTATCATAATCATCAGCACCTGTCAGTACATAAAGTTTTTCAGGAGGGCTTCCCGCACAGTTATTTACCCTGTAAGTAGATAACACAAGCTTTGGAGCTTCTTTATAGATGATATCAATAGTTTTTAAATCAGCAAAACATCCGTCAAGCATTTCAAAATAGGCATTCACACGAGTGTCCAAACGGGTACCCGTCGCCATATTTTCCATTTGCGCCGCATTGCTCACATCATTCCCTACCTGTAACGTTCTGTTAGACTTAATCGCGTTGAAGCTTGTAACACTCGCATCGGTAGCCGAAGGTTTTCCTCCTGCAATATCACTGTAAGTAATCTGAACCACGATATTGGAAACCCCGTCCCAGTTAAAGGAATCGTCAAATACAAAACGGTTAATGGCGTTTCCTACCAATAACTGGTTGGACTCATTCTTTACGACTTTGAGGCTCGAAGAAGGAATAAACGCATTATCATCACCAAATTCCTCCAACGTGGTTAACCCCATGCTGATCTTAAACTTATTCCTTTGTAAGGTTCCCGACGTAACTCCGTTTCTGAATCCAAAAGACCTGATGATCCCTTTGGTAAATCCTGCTGCTTTCAATTCACTTGCCAGGTAGATGTACTGTACCTTACTGGCCTTATTGGCATTAAACGGAACTCCGTTTGTAACCGTCGCAAGTCCGTTTCCGATTATGATATTATCTAAAGCACTAAGTAGAGCACCTGTCGTTACTTTGTACTTTGTACTTTCAGACAGCTCAGGAGTTGTATATGTGATTCCTGTATGCACTTTAACTCCAGCTTCATCATACCAAAAAGTACCGGTAGCTGAAGTAGCTCCAGAAGGGATAACAACTTTCTGAATACCGCAAATATTGATAGTAGACCCAGTAGTAATTGCCGGAGGAGTACAGAAAGTGGTGGTATCCAAACCAATCCATTCACTATTGTCCGTAGCGCTGCATTTAGCCCGTACGTATATTTTATAGTTTGTTTCCGATGTTAACGTAACGGTAGGAGTAGCAAATGTATTCGTAGTTGTTCCCGAATCAACAGGGGTTCCTGTTCCCGGATCTCCCGAAGTTCTTATTTCCCAATCATACCCTATTGCTGTTTGTCCAGCCGGTGCAGACCAGTTAATCCTGAAAGTCGTATTTGTCTTGTTATCAATATAAGGTTTTATAGGTGGCTTACATGTAGGTATAGCCCCCTCAGTCAAATTGAAATTATCAAAATAAAGCCAGTTATTACCTGTTGCATTTGTATTTGAAGCAGTTACCCTAAGGTACAGTTTTCCTGCCGGTGGTACGAAAGAACTTGTAATCGTTGCACAATTTACCGAAACCTGGTGATTTGTTCCATCAATGGTTTTAAATGTATACCACGGTCCGCTTATCGACGATGCCCACTGCCATCTCATATCGAGCCTGCCTGCCGGTGCTCCAGTAGGTTGTGCAGGAAACCCGGTATTGTTAACGAGCCATTTGTAATCAAAAGAAAACGTAACGACCCCTCCTGTCACAGGGCCAAACTCACCCGACCTGAAAATTGCGGTTCCCAGCGCCTGGTTACCCTGCAGGTTGACCCTCACACTTTGGGCTCCCTGACATGGAATCTCTTTAGTCGCATTAAAAATGTGGACCATATTAGTCCAAGGAGCCACTGATCCGGCCGGAGTCGTATCCCATGTCTCGGTATAAGGAAGTGCCTGCGCCTGCACCCAGTTAAACCAAGGCATTAGAAAAGTGAAAAATAATAGAAATTTCCTCATAAATATAAAATTACAAAAACACCAAGAGCATTACTGCCCTTGGTTAATTAAACTATTTTTTAACAATTTTTACAAATTGACTGTTGTCTTTTGTTTTAATGTTCAGCATATAAGATCCCGCACTAAGCGCACTGAAATCCAGCTGAACTTCCGGTTTGTCGAAATTACGCGTCATCACTAGGCGTCCGTTCAGATCGAACACTTCTACCTTGGCTATCACCTCGCTGTAGCGAACGGTAAGCACATCATTCACTGGGTTCGGGTAGTATTTCAACTTGCTTAAGTCGAAATCGTTCATTCCCAGTTTCACCATTACCTCAATAGCCGTAGGGTCGCTCGCACATCCGTTTGCCCCGATGATCACGGCATAGTAGGTCGTTTGATCTACAAGCGGCATGTTC
>Ga0153917_1000222_pt1 | contig 47416 bp, 50 predicted proteins | sample TSFL001MetaG_FD_104695 | JGI IMG/M metagenome (GOLD analysis project Ga0153917, IMG submission 104695) | Attine ant fungus gardens microbial communities from Florida, USA - TSFL001 MetaG | ecosystem: Host-associated > Fungi > Mycelium > Unclassified | place: USA: Florida, Paynes Creek Historic...
CGTGAACGACGTGCCGCAGTTCGCTTTTCCCGGCCGTCTTCTCCCTGGCTGCTGTCCCGGGCAATATTCTGCAACGCAAACATCAGGTCTTCAGGCAACATCTGCCGGCTTTCCTCAAAAGCCGTGCGGGCGGCGATCATGATGGCCTCACGGATCATGCCACGGTCTGCGCGTGTTAATTGTGATTCTTCTGCAGCTTCTCCGCCGGTGATCATCAGGCGGGCGGCAATTTCCATTTCACCGAGTACGTCACGCTCTTCATCCTTATCTTCATCGTCATCAATATCCGGAAGAGCGTCTTCACTGATGATCAGTTCATCCGGTTTTGCCTGCATCAGCAGATGTGAGTCACCGAACGGTGCGAGAGAAATAACTTTACCGGGCTTGATACTGACCCGATGTACGCTCAGTCCCAGGGAGGCGCAGTAATCACCAAACAGGCCGAAACTGTTGCCTGCCTCTATCAGGAAAATACGGGGGCGATAGATGGCCATCATCTGGGCAAGCTTGACCAGCGCGGTTGCGGACTTGCCGGCACCGGTTGGCCCAAACAGCATGAGATGCGCGTTCTGCGTGCGGTCATTTCTGTTAAGCGGATCGACCGAGAGCGGGCCACCGCCCCGGTTAAAGAAGGTGAAGCCCGGGTTGCCGGTGCCGGTATCACGACCATAGACCGGTGCCAGGCAGGCAAAATGCTGCACGAACATCAGGCGCGTATACCAGTTATGCCGGTCCTGTGCCGGATTAAAGCACATGGGTAATGCGCGCATATAGGTGCTGAGCGGACCGATATCATGCTCCGGGTTAACCGGCTCAAGGCCGCAGTTGAGCAGCTTGCTGCTGAGATCAAGATAGCGCTTATCCAGCGATGGAAGGTCCCGGGCTTTAATCAGCAGGGTAATGGCAGCCCGGTACAGTTTATGTTTATTACCCAGGTAAGTGCGGGCTGTGGCGGCATCCTCGCGCGCGCGCAGGGAGTCCACGTTTTCACCCATTGAATCGCGGCTCAGGCGGGCAAAGTTTTCCTCCAGCTTATCCTGAGGGTGAATGACCAGCGTCAGGGCAAGCACGGTGCCCTCAGGCAGCAGGTCCATAATGGCATTAATATGTTCACCGCGTTTGACCTCTCCCGTCAGGTGACCAGTTGAGGGCGCATTGCGCAGACGCGCCACGGGAACAGCTTTATGCGCCACGTCATCAAACCACCAGACACCTTTCTCCCCGTCGCTGCGCGGGCGGGTGAACCACAGGCTTTCACTGAAATCGTTCAGCAGGGGTAATTCACCCGGCGCATTGTCAGTGTGTTTTGCACAACGATAAAGTGTCGCTTTATCAACCCATTTCGGATCGGGATTGAACCAGCGCAGCAGCCAGCTGTGGATCTGCTCTCCGTTCTGACGCCGGCACTGGATACCCGCACCACTCATTGCAGAGGTCAGACGATCGCAAACCTGTTTTAGCAACACCTCGGGCGCCATCGGGTCGCGATACGGTGAATCAACCCAGCGGTAAATCACCATACGTGTACGTCTGATCTGGCCGCGCCAGGGCGCACCGGTGACGGCCTCATCCAGAAACAGGCCCTTTTCGCTGGCCACGTTCTGCAGATGCCGCTCCTGCTCTGTCAGCCAGGCTTCCGTAAAAGCCGTTCCCTGAGCATTGGGCTTCACATACCCCCTGATTCCGTCCATGTAGACGGTCAGATCTGACTCGTCCTGGCAGTAAAACTGCACAACCCACTGGTGAGCATCCAGCTCCGGAAGGCTGTCCTGCAGGGCGTTTTCCACCACGTCACGAATTTCATCAAGCCGTGAGTCTGGTCGTCCCTCGGTCCCAACCGGGATCACTTCGTAAACAGCGCCGACCGATACGCCATCATCAAGCAGGATGCACTGGTGCTCAGGAAGATACTCGCCCCACGGGATGTGGTCGATAATGGAAGGCGCAGTATCATACAGCTTAGCTTCATCACGGCGGGTAAGCCGCCCCTCCCGCGTCAGCGGTTCATGCCCGTTAATGGAAAACGGGCCATCTCCATACTGATGCGGCGCCTGCGCGTCGGCCCGACGGCGAAAAAGAGAAAAAGCCATTACAGATCCTCCGTGCGCTCACCAGGCAGCGCATACTGTACCTGGCTGTAAAACGGGAAAACGGTGCTGTAGCCTGGAACCGGCGTATTGCCGTCGGCCAGGTGCGGGAACACGTACATGACCATGTCGGGATTAGGCAGGCGCGGAAACGTCTGCTGAATTTCGTTTTCCTGCGTGCGGCTGTAGCTTTCGCGCGTCTGCTGAGAAATAACGCGTTCGCTGTCCGTAACCGGGCGGCGCAGTGTCGTGCGGCTTTCGCCGGTTGCATGTGTCGCAGAGGCGCCATCATTCCAGAGCTCAAGCATGCTGCTGTCTCCGGGCGGCAGCATCTCGTCTTTGGACGTGCTGCAGCCGGCCAGTGATAACGAGAGCATCAGCGTCAGAGGCAACACCAGGCGGGGTTTAGCGCTGTGCATTCGCGTCCTCCATTGTTTCAGGGTCTGTAATGACTGCAGACACACGCATCACCCGACCGTCAGGCAGGGGAAACAGCATATCGGTCTCTTCCCGGGCCAGTTTCTGGCCAACCGCAAACATGGCCCAGTCGGTCACCTCATGGGGAGAACCCTCCCACTTTCCATTATCTTTCCGGACATAACCGGCATACAGCCGTCCACTGAGTGGGGTATATCCCACCCGATACTCAAGGTTGGTGTTTTGCATTGGAATCCCCGTCAGTCCATGCCTGTGCCATTGCCGGCCAGGCTGAAGTCATATTTAACCCTGCGGCCTTTTTCTTCGTAATCGATGGCCAGCTGTCGCGTGATATGCAGCGCCACCTTCTGACCCGGCGGTACATAAATGGCGTCAAATGTCTGTCCGTAGCGGGCTTTCACCCAGTCGATCGTTTCCCGCATGCCGCCGGAAAGCGCCTTGCCCAGCACGGCCTGACCGGCATCACCCGTGAGAGTTGAAGTCACGCCACCGTAGGCGTTGGTCTGGCCGGTATTCTGATTTTCCGCCACGGCATCACCCGCCGCACCGGCGGCCGCAAGTGTGGTGATGGTTGGCAGGTAGGTTGAGGCGTTGCTTTTACGCGTGCCTGAAATGCAGGGAATGCCGTTGTCGTCTGACAGCCAGCCAATGCTGCTGTTATTACCGTTCGCGTTGCCGCTGTTCTGGCTGCCTCCACCGTTCTGGCCATCGGGAGAGGGCAGCGTCCTGACGGTGCCGTCGGTAAAGACAAACGTGATGCTGGTAATAGACCCGCGCACGCACGACAGCGTCCAGTCCCCCGTCGCGGTACCGGACACGATTGCCCCCTGAACATCGGGAAGCTCGATGCCGTTCGCCGTCAGGTTATCCCTGCCGATCATGACCTTGAAAGGATAGGGATCAGTGACTTTACCATCCACGGGAATACGCCCCAGTAAGGCGGTCATCGCCTTACTGCCTACGAGCGTGGAGTTTTCCGGAAGCGTAAATACCGGAACGGTCGCCTTCTGCGCATCCGTAAGCTGAGTCTGAACCATTGCGGTTGCTTTTCCTGCCGCCTGTTTTCCTGCTTCACCCGCTTCGGAAAACGAAGTGGCAAAGGAGAAACCGGTCGCGTTGTTTCTGTTGCTGTCGGTCACCGGCCGGCCGCTGGCATCAACGGATACCCCGTCTCTGGGCTCAACCCACTGCAGGCCATCAGAAGAAGACGATACGCCGGAAGCGCCGCTGTTCAGCCCGCTGTCGTAGCCCAGCCCGATCGGAATATCACTGCCGGGGCTGCTGCTTTTTCCGGATTCCGTGCCGGCACCGCCATTCTGCAGCTGATCCATCAGCCGTTTGACCTGTGAGCTGAGATCCGTGACCTGAGCGCTGAGCTGCTGGCGTTTCTGCGCTTCCTCATTGCGGGCATTGCTCACCGCCTGGCTGATCTGTGTGTCCACGTTGCTGTTGGTGGTTTTCAGGGCTTTATTTTCGTCAGTGAGTTTCTTGTTATCATCCGCGAGCGAATCAAGACGGTCCTGAACTTTGCGGAAATTTCCCACCACCGTGCGAAGCGTGTCCTGCGGCGTGTCACCCTCGATCCCCGCAGCCTTGAGGTCTTCCGGCGACAGGTCTTTCAGCGCGGAACTGGTTGCGTTGCCTGTCATCGCCGGATGATTTCCGCCCCCTGAGCAGGATTTCACGCCGACGACAATGGCGCCGGCCAGCACCACCGGGACGGCGACTTTAACGATGAAATTAGAGGCAGGTGCTTTCATTATTTTTTTCTCCGCTTACGGCTGTCAGCAGGCTGCTGCGACGGCGGTTCGGCAATGAATGCCCCCTCCGGGCGCCCGGACGTAACCAGATAAAGAACCGTTGTATCCTCAGGCGTACCTGCACGTCCGAGCCAGCGGTGCTGGAAGGTGGCCGTAATAAACTGCCCGTCCAGCGCGCGCGGATCGAGAATCACTTTGCCGGCTGAACGGTTACGGACCTGCAGCGCAACCACGCTGCTGCCCTGCAGGCTCCATGCTGCCATCGGTGTAACGCTGACGGGTTCTGAGGGCATCAGTGTGGTAACAGCGGACGGCAGCTTCAGTGAAACCGGACTGATACCCGGCACCGGCTCAACCGTACGCAGCGGACCATACATGTTCTGAGCCGCATAGCGGGTCAGCACGACAGGCAGAGGGGCATTGAGTTTAGCGGGCTTACGCTCCTGCTGAGGAGCATCCACATCCGATTGCTTCGCCTGACGCCCGGTGCTGTCCCCGTCGCTGCTGACGGACTGCCTGTCACTGGCTGATACGGTGGCCACTTCACCGTCATAAACAATTTTCACGGGTTCACGCGTGGTTTTACCGGATGCCGCAGAGACATCCAGCAGGATAATCTCCCCGTTCTCTTTGCTCTGCAGCTCAAGTCGCGTCACCGGAAACGCTTCGCTGGCATTGAGATAGACCACGCCGCTATTGCTCTGTATACGCAGCTTGTTGTTGAGCGAGGGCGGAAAGCCAACGCGTACGTTTTTATTCACAAAAACGATACGCTCCTGGCCCACCGTCAGGGGGACCTGCAGCGGGATACGCTCCCATTTCATCAGCTCGACGGCGTTCGCCATCCAGGGAAAACACAGGCTGACGAGAAAAATGAGTAAATACTTTTTCATCCGGTTTCCCATCACTTTTTCTCCGGCTCAGGCAGGGTGACAGCTTCAAGCCGCTGAGGCGTAGCCGCATAGCAATCCAGCGCCAGCCCAAAGGGATTGCGCTCCGGATCACCTTCCCAGCGCACCACTTTCAGGGGATACCGGACCAGCGCGCGCTTGACCGACTCGGTGTGGTAATACTCGTCTGCCACTAAATCCAGCCGTGCGATCCAGTTGTCCTGATCGAGAATGGTGACGCTGCGGCTGCTGTAGCCACGGCGGGGAATTTCATACACTACGCGCACGCGGTCCCGGAGTTCATCGCTGTTTTTACGCATCTCTGCGTCTTTATTCAGAAAGTCCTGGCAGGACGGCGTCAGGTAAGGGCTCATCTGGGCAATTTTGGCCGGATAATCCACCTCACCATTTTTGGGCCATGAGTTCAGCTGCTGAAAGATATAGAACGCAAAGCTGTATACGGTGGACGGCGGAACCTCCCACCATTTTCGCGTGCTGCCCGATCGCAGGTCCGGTGGGTTATGGATGGTGAGTTCGGAAGGCGCGCGCATCCAGCCAATCCCCGTGACCAGCAGGCCGGCGAACAGCAGCACACAGGCGATGCGAAGCGAAATGATGTGATTATCACGCGCGGTCATACCGTTACGAAACCGGCTCATCGCTCACCTCTCTGCGGCATGGCCCGGGTTCGCTTCATCTCCCACGCCCGGCTGTCGAGTACCAGTGAACGTGAAAGGCGGGCCCGGCAGCGGATTTCCTCCAGCCGCTGCCAGATGTAATTTTCCGGCTTGCCACGTTTATAGCCGGCAATCCAGCCGCCACCCAGGAAGATGACAATGAGCGGCATCAGCAGCATGCAGGTGGGAAATGCCAGCCAGCCGATAAATGGCACCAGCGCCAGCGGCACCGCCAGGGGAATGCCGGCGACGACGCCAATGATGGCCGCCAGAAGAAACTCACCAGACGTGAAGCCTTTCCACACCACGGGCGGATTGTTCAGACGATCAGGAAGGAAGTCGATGACGGCCATGCTGGCTCCTTACAAAATGTCAGAGGCTTTAGTGGCCAGATAGATGACGGCGAGGATGAGAATGATGCCAACCACCCCGTAAAGCAGGAATTCCGTCCAGGAGCCTTTACCCTTACGGATGTCGTGGAAAGAGGTAATGACGGCATGGGCAACCGCGAGGAAGGCCCCAACGCTTATCAACAGCCCGAGTGCCAGCCCGCCCATTTTGGCGTACCCCATCATGGTGTTATAGGTGCCGCCGCCACCACCGGTCGTGGGCTGCTCAACCGGCGGCAGATCCGCAAGCGCCTGACCACTGATGAGAAAACCCGTCAGCAACAGCCCGGCGCGTACGAATGCAGAGTGGTAAAGCCTGAGTAATGTGGATTTCATGGAGGTGTCCTTTTAGTGGAAAAACAGAAACAGCGTTGCCAGGTAAAGCACGATTAGCCTTACCGCAAGTTCATTGAACTGACGAAACGTCACGGATTTGGAAGCAATCCCGCGATAGGCCTGAACCAGCGCCCAGGCGCAGAACAGAAGAATGACGACGGCCAGCAACCCCAGAATGAGGGTGTTAAGTTGTCCGGGCGTTAGGCTGCTGCCGGTGCCGGCGCTCCACCCGTTCAGCTGCGCGCCGTTCATCGCCATGCGGGTTCCTCAGCACGATATTGGCCGGTAACAGCGGACTGCCGGGACGCGGGTTGTGCCCTGGAGGGTTCCAGATAGGCGGAAATACCCTGCTTGATGGTGGTGATATCGCGTGTCGCCTGCAGATAGTCGAAATAAAAGCGGGCATCCTGAGTCTGGTTTGCAGCGACACGGGCCCGGTCAAGCCCGGCCTGCACCTGATCCAGCTGGCGCATGACAAGCGCCAGCTCGTCTTGCTCGGAGGCGTGACACTGCAGGACGGGAAGTGTGGCTATCAGCAGGGCAATGAGGTTTCTGGTGTGACGCATGAGGCTCTCCCGGTTATCTGGTCGTCGGGAGAGTGACGCAAAGCAGCGATGCTTACAGCAGGAAATTCTTTATGTCCTGTCGAAAATTTAGGTGTAACTGCCCGGCACGAATAATTTACTCAACGTACACGTCTTTACAGTAAGCTTCGTATATAGACCGTCTCAGCGCTCACTAAGAGGTGTACCAGTTCAGGCTGAACTTACAGTCTGCTTTGAGAGAGAAGCTGACACATCAAATCTACTGTTCGATACCCGATTGCTGATTCAGGGCCAAGTCATGAAGCCGGTTATTCCTGATTATGCATGGAGCATATTCGGAGCCAGAGTCATAACAAAGTTATTTCTGATTCGCTTTTCGTTCCATTTGGGAGATAGGTGTGAGCGGTTATAACTAGCTCACCTTTCGAACCTGATTTGACAATGACAAGGACCGCGAAGTTTGCCCCAACACTTTTATCTTGAACAATTTGAAGCATGGACCTGTCGTCCTTACTGCTTGGGTAAGGTTCAAAAGATGGGTGGGAGTGCCATTCACCAATATAGTTAAACTCCTGATAATTATGGCCTGTTTCGTTAAAAAACTTGCTAAACCCACTTATTGCTTCTTCAAGCCGTCTGACAAAGTAGGCAACTGCACCACAACGATGCACTGTCATTTGCCGTACTATAAATTCATTGGGTCCAATATGCTCCCCCATTATAACTCCACCAATTTCGCGGCGCCCGGCTTTAGATAGAGCGTTCATTATGATTGCCTGTTGTTCAGCCGGAAGTATCAGTTTTAGCACGTTTCTCTCCTTCATAAATTTGTAGTATCGCTTGTAGGGCAGCTAAACGATCTTCTTCACTGGCGCTTGTTTCTTCGGTATCCCATCCAGCTCCTGACACATGGACTGGATGCGTATCAAAAGCTTGATCAAAAATCCACTCACGACGCATGCCGAGTAAATATAGAGAGTATGGGAATAAGCTGGGGTCTCTTGATAATGCTGTATCAATAACAAGCCTGGTTAGCGCTGTAGCGATAAATCCAACATCACTGTCATATGCGGTCAGGGGCTGTTCTTCACTCCCATCGTAATTTTGGGCGCTTTCAAAAGGTGCTTTAGGAAGAGTTGAAAGATAACTATAAAATGCGTCACGAACGGCTAAAGGGTTTGGGTCATAACCTGGGCGGGAACGAGCGATCATACCCCCGTAACCTCCTGCAAATATTTCCCCCCAACACAGCGGTATCTTATTGCGTTTAGCAAGAGCGGATAACTGAATAAAAACCTCAGGATTTGCTGTTGCGTCAATAAGCAGATCGCATTTTGAAAGATCTTCAAGGATGGAAGCCATAAATACTGACGATTCTTGCCCGGCCAGACGAATAATACTTGCATTGACTTCAACGTCCGGAGAAATAAGGGAAAGTGCAGTTTTTACGCCCTCTACCTTATGTTCGCCAACATGATTCCAGTAAAGCTCGTGACGCACCATATTGCTGGTAGCTAAGTAATCATCATCAACTAACAAAAATCGTTTTATTCCTGATCGAGCAAGCGAAGTTGCGATTTTGCTACCCATTGATCCTAAGCCAATTATTCCGACACTGACCTTCGTCAGCCGTTGTGACTCCTCTGATAACCTAAGCTCTGTGGATGAAGGCCAAATAGTAGTGAATTCGTGTATAGTTGGTTTATCACCAGGACTAAGGTAAAAATTTCTCAATAATGATCCATCTCCGCCTAGTAATACTATCGTTCTTGCCTTGTACTTATTATCTTCCTGAACCAGAATGTCTACTGTATCAAATCCCACATCTGATATTGCCTGAACTAAATCTTCTGCAGATTCAATTTTCAATTTCAAATCAAATCTTTCACTTTTGAAAACCCACCCTTCTCCGGATAGTGAAAGTAAGTAACTGAATGACCCAAGACTTTGAGGAACGTCTTTGACGTTTTTTAATTTTTTTTCTGCATCGGAAATCTGGGTGATGAATGTTACGGCTTTGTTAGAACTGAACAGAGTTGCTGTTTTTATACTAACGCTGGATTGGGGAGGAATTTTACTCCAAGTTTCTATTATATCGGTGGTAAGTATTAAGCGCCGGAACGAACTCCGCAAAGTCTGGCCTTCTGTTAAACGATGTGCTGAAGGGACGGAGTTTGGTAATTCGGGATGCTGCTCTGTGTTCAGTAACTCAAAGGCACTGAGCACCATATCCGCCCCGGTTACGCTAGGCAGCCAGTTATCTGATCGCCATTGAAGACACAATGATCCCCCATCACCATATTGGTGGTTTGACCACCTCTCGGAACTATCTCTGGGACGGATATAAGGGGGAGAATCTGGAAATGAGTCCGGATAAGTCATATTCCCTTCATAAACGCGACCATGAATAGTCATGTTTATATCTACTGACAACTTACCATCGCTTTGAAAGCGTAATACGATGTTTAGCCAATCTTGTTCACTCTCAAGGCGTTTGAGCTCCTTTTGCTCATGCAAAAAGCGAGCAGGATTATCCAGTAACCAACTCATCAGGCAAACCCCGCTGATTTATTAGGTGTGACAGGGTGAGCGGGGAAGGACAGAGATGCTGATGCGCTGACAGCTGGGCGCATGAGAGATTTGGACATGTTGGTGTTCTGAGCAATTTCTGTACTGAAATAATCAGTGTTGAAAACCCTATCCCAGGCAAGTGCGGCTTTTTCACGAGTGCAGTCATACTGATCAAGCACTTCAAGTTCATTTAGCGCCTCAGTCAGGCATTCTTGAAAGAAAATTACGGCTTCATCGTTTTCTTCTGCGAGATTCTTATCTTCAAAAACCGGATGCCCGATGCACTTGGTATATGTCAGTTTAGATTTGATGGCCTTCCACGTTTCACGTAAAGCATCATCATCTCGCCCCGCCTGACAAACAAAATGATCAACAACTAATTTCGAAATACAAATACCGCTTGTTGTTTTCTTTTTCCATGAGCTACGGGAACGGGCCATTTTCTTGGTCAGTTTTGTAACACGGCGAAGTTGGCTGCTATCAGCCTGACCAGTTTTAAGCTCTGAACCAACAGAATTATTGTACCATCGGGTAACTTTACGAGCATCGGATTTAGTCCACTCATCACCACTGGCGAGCTCATATTCAACAGTTTCGTTACCCCAAAAGTCCTTTGTGATAAATGAACGGTATATTGGGATATCGATGTGATAACCATCAGGGTAGAGTTGGCGTACACAATTTGTCTTAACAACAGCATCATAGGCTAGCCTATCGTCTTTTAACGCTTTTCGAACTCGCTTTCGTGCATCCTGCGCACCAAGATAATTACCGTCGCCATCTTTCAGGTCTTCTTTGTTGAAATAAACTCCGTCATCGATGTCGTAATCACATAAATCGTCTTGAACCATGGTGCGCATCGCATAAGAACCTTGAGAACTAAATTCTTTTGGCAATGGATAAGATGAGCGGCCCAGACCATTTACGAGCCGCTTTCTTCCACTATCACGACGGTCACGCATTTCAGACTGGTCGGTGTTTGACAGAGTCACTTTTTCTGCGTGATAACCTTTCATTTCTTTATTGCAGTCAATTAACGTCATGCTGATCTCCCAGAGATTTACTTTTAGATATTAGATTTAATCGACAGGGCAGTTCGAAATTGTTTCATGTGAATATTTGATTCCGCTAGAGCCCAGGCGTAATCAACGTCGGACACTGCCTGTCGAGCTAAGGCATTTAGTACTCTTGGTCGCGCGTCATCCATATTTTCGAGGTATTTATGTAGCTCGCCAGAGGGGCACTGAGCTGGCATCCGGTATGCGAAACTGCCATTGCCTCTCAGCTCGGCAATTTTCCGAGCCATATAATCGCAAGCAACCGCTTGGGCATTCATACTCGCAGTAATTGCTTTGAGGCCGCCGGACCATCCCAAAGCCCCACGATGCAACATACTGCTACGGGAAAGTTCCTCACCTCCCTGAACAGGAAGAGTGCCCAGCATGAATAAGTGCACAGGGCGTTCAGTCTCGCCCCTGAGTTGGAGAATTTCATGGGCTTCGATCATGCCTACAGCACCTGGATTATTAGCCCAGAGCCCACCGTCAACATAATCGACGATTGCTCCGCCAGAGCCTGGCTCTTCAAGGCGTGCTATTGAACGGAGGATAGGTGCAGCACTAGTTGCCATACACACATCAACCAGTAGTCGATCATTGTCTCGTCCATTCAGACGAGTCATATGCGGTGTTTTAAATACAGTTGAGGAGTGACGATTTAAATCTAAAGTTGTGATGGCTAAACCGATCCCCCGGCGTTCATAAACTTTGCCAATAGTTTCTTCACCGAAGGTATCTGTCAGCACTTTGCGTAAGGCAAAGTCACCTGAAGCTAGTCCCGAGCATAACCCGCGAACGTATTTACCTACTAAAGGAAGAGCACGAAGTCGCTGCCGTGGAAAAATATCTTTACCGTAAGTCTGATAAAGCTCGAGAACCTTCTCCAGCTGAATACCAGCGGCTAATGCGCAGGCAACGATCCCTCCAGTGCTGGTACCTACCAGGAGATCGAAGGCAGAACCAGGATCTGACAGTTTAAAACCTGTCTGACTTAGCCTTTGAGAAAAAGTCTGTAAGTACGTGGCCTGATAAACACCACGCATTCCACCACCGTCTAAGCACAAAACACGAAATGGGTTCATTTGGGCTATATATGCCAAAAGATAAATTTTTAGCTACTATATATAGTGATTTCAATCTTTTTTCAAGTCATGCTGGATACTGTCAACAACGGGTAAAAAGTGATCCACTAACCGTCACCACCAACGGTTTAATATTGATCCACCTTGTTTACTCAGGATTAGCTTCCGCTATAACCCCGGCCTTTCGTTTCTGCTTCAGTCGATAGCTCTCTCCTTTTATCTGGACTACGTGTGAGTGATGTAAGATCCGATCCAGCATCGCCGATGTCAGGGCCGCATCACCTGCGAACGTCTGGTCCCACTGCCCGAACGGCAGATTGGAGGTCAGGATCATCGCGCTCTTCTCGTAACGTTTGGCTATGACCTGGAAGAACAGCTTGGCTTCCTCCTGACTGAACGGCAGATAACCTATTTCATCGATGATAAGCAGCTTCGGGGCCATGACACCGCGATTGAGTGTCGTTTTGTAACGCCCCTGACGCTGGGAAGTCGACAGCTGTAACAGCAGGTCCGCTGCTGTTGTGAAGCGAACCTTGATGCCCGCCCGTACTGCTTCGTAGCCCATGGCTATCGCCAGATGTGTTTTTCCCACGCCCGAGGGGCCCAGTAACACGATGTTTTCGTTACGTTCGATGAAGCTCAGGGAGCGCAGCGACTGGATTTGCTTCTGAGGAGCGCCGGTGGCGAAGGTGAAGTCGTACTCCTCGAACGTCTTCACCGCCGGGAAGGCTGCCATCCGTGTGTACATCGCCTGTTTACGCTGATGCCGGGCCAGTTTCTCCTCATGTAACAGGTGCTCCAGGAAGTCCATGTAGCTCCATTCCTGATCCACCGCCTGTTGCGACAGCGCCGGCGCTGCGCCGATAAGACTGTCCAGCTGCAGCTGTTCGGCAAGCACCATCAGCCGTTGATGTTGCAGTTCAACCATCATGCGGCTCCTCTGCAGAACGTATCATAGATGGAGAGAGGGTGATGCAGTGGCTGCCTGTCGAAGGTCATCAGGCTTTCATCAACCTGCACGTCATACTGCTTTTTCTCCGGTGGCAGTGCCAGCATGGATTGCTGTTCCTCCACCCAGCGATCGCAGGGGCGGGACTGGATAGTTTCATGCTTCCGCTGGTTGGCCACATCGTACAGCCAGCGCAGGCCGTAACGGTTTGCGGTTTCAACATCGACGGAGATCCCCATCGGACGCAGGCGCGTCATTAACGGGATATAGAAGCTGTTTCGGGTGTACTGCACCATCCGCTCCACCTTGCCTTTAGTCTGCGCCCTGAAGGGACGGCACAGGCGGGGAGAGAAGCCCATCTCTTTGCCGAACTGCCACAGGGAAGGATGGAACCGGTGCTGCCCGGTCTGGTAAGCATCACGCTGTAGCACCACCGTTTTCATATTGTCGTACAGGACTTCCTGCGGTACACCACCGAAGAAGCTGAACGCATTGCGGTGACAGGCTTCCAGCGTGTCGTAGCGCATGTTGTCAGTGAACTCGATGTAAAGCATTCTGCTGTATCCCAGAACAGCGACGAACACATGCAGGGGGGACTTGCCGTTTCGCATGGCCCCCCAGTCAACCTGCATCTGCCGTCCGGGCTCGGTTTCGAAGCGAACGACCGGTTCTGCCTGTGCTGGCAGGGTCTGTTTGCGGATGAACTCTCTCAGGATAGTAAGCCCTCCACGATAGCCCAGCTCCATGATTTCCCTGGCAATAACGGTCGCCGGGATTTTGTAGGGATGCGCATCGCTGATCCGCTTAGAGATGTAATCACGGTATTCATCGAGCAGTGACGATGGTGCCGGGCGTGGTGAATACTGCGGCTTTTCAGATTTGGCTTTCAGGTGGCTGCGGACAGTATTGCGCGAAATACCCAGCTCCCTGGCAATGGCCCGGATACTCATTCCCCCGCTTGTGCAGGACTTTAATTTCCATACGAATCTCAAAAGTGATCATAAGCTCCCCTGTATTCAGAGGAGCAGATTAACCCCTGGATCAATTTTCAACCGCTGGGGTGGATCAGTTTTGCACCGTTGGTAACAGATACAACCAAATACTCTGACCTACTACTTGTCAATCAACATTAAGTGCTATTAGCTACTTCCGTTTTCGGCACTTAACCGCCTCAGGTGGTGCTCAGAAATCGTGACTTCATCAGCTTCGCCCGGAAGGTTTACTTACTGGGTCTTATTATAAGGCACTGACCACATTCATTATTACGCGCCGGCTTGAAAAACTGAGCCAGATGCCTTCCTCAATTAGTATCATCAACCTGACAAAAAAATTGCAGTGCCCATGGGAGTATCGATCTCTCATGCCACTTAATTAGCATAAAAAAAGCCCGCACCAGCTGCGGGCCCCCGGGGAGCATCCCGAAAATGGTACAACGCGCGGTATCTTCAGAGGTATTTCTTAAATGACCCCGTTACCACTGCCAGAACGCCACCAACCAGCAGTGCTGAAGGCAGTAACAACAGATTTGGCCACACAGCTGTTGGCCATGCCAGGTAGAGCATGCAGGGACCATACAGAGCGGGTTTAATAAAGCGCTTGGCGTGGTGATAGACAAAGCTTGATTCATAGCCGGCGCCGTATCGCCGTAAGTCACGCCTGACCAGCCCGTCCACCACGCCCATGATGACAACCAGCGCAAACAGCGGCAGGCTGAGAAAAAGGATCATGACCCGGATGAAGAAAATCAGCGTGACCCAGACTGTGGCCTGAAGGTACACACCCAGCCAGCTCACCAGTGAAGCACCCAGCCCATTGAGCGCCGGAATAAGCCCGCTGCCTTTTTCGCTCAGGGCTTTAAATGACTGCAGCCAGCCGCTGAATCCGCTGTCCACGAACAGCCACTGCCACGCTACATGCACCCAGCGGCTGACCGTCTCAACCGGAGCGGCCATCAGCAGGCTGCGCGTATACCCCTCCGACAGCCAGTGACTTTCAGCCACCATCACCCGGTAGCTGTGGGCGGCGCCTTCCTCCGGCCACAACAGCGCGATACAGGCATATTCAATCAGCAGGCTGACGAGCAGTGATCCGAGCAGCACGCCGATAAGGCCCACAGGAAAATCCCACAGAAGCAGCCCAATCGGTCCTGACTGCCGCTGGCGCGCAGGGGCGCTTCGTTGTCTGCTGTCACCATCATGCTGGGACATCCGGACCTCCTGCCAACGGCATGTCACCACCCGTCCACCATGTCTCACCGGTGTGGTAGTTTTTTTCCATATTGTCAGCCAGTTGCTTAAGACTGGCAGGCATATGTGGATCGTCATTATCTGCCGGCAGCGGCATGCGAACTTTCCACAACCGCCCCCCTTCAAGTAACGCAAAGGCCTGCCCCTTTGGCAGATTGATGATATCTGCAGGGCTAATCATCGGGACTTTAACAAGACTCACCTGGTCATTAACGTTGCTGTTAAAGTCTGTTCCTTCCCCGGGATGGGAAACATCCGTGACGCCAGAAGTCAGTGTTTTCTGGTAAACGTCCACTTCAGGGAGCTGATCGGTGAGCAGCATGGCGGTGTTCTTCTCACGCACGCGGAGCATGACCAGCGTGTTGAAGTTCCCCACCACCTGATTCGCTTTAGCCGTGCTGCCGATCCGCGCCTCGATATCGGACAGGGTCTGGGTGTACGCGGTCACCTGAAACCCGGCGCCGCCCCCTTTGTTGATGAGGGGAATGAATTCATCCCCCATCAGCTCGTTGAACTCATCGCAGTGCAGGTTGATGGCCACCTTTGCGGATTTTCCTTCCTCCTCATCGCCAAGACCGAATTTGTAGATGTGACCGCCCTCAGAGACCAGATCGGCAAACATGCTGTTGCCGACGGCTGCGGCCACCACCGGGTCAGAGAGCGCATCGAGGCCGACATACACCACGCCGCGTGACTTGATGATATTGTGCCAGTCCAGAATCGGGCGCGGATCGTCCAGGTCGGTGTAATCGGGCGCGAGAAGCGCAGCCGTTTTACCGGTAGTAAGTTTCTCCAGCAGCGGCAACAGGGAGGCCACAATTTTATCGAAGTAGGTGCGATCGTACTGGACTGCGCTGCGCAGACCATCAAGCACCGGGTCCCAGAGCTTTTTCCCCTCCGGGCTGCCCAGTACCTGCTCCGATACCCAGATTTTCGCGCCGTTAGGCCTGCCCTGAAGATGACGCGGCAGGTCCTTATCGCTGATCCCGCTCTGCATCATAGCTTCTGCGGTATTCAGCAACTGCGGCGCCTTTTCACTCAGCAGGTTATCCACATAGGTTTCATACAGCTCACCGATATTAGTGACATAGCGGAGAATGAGGCCGTAATCCGGTCGCTGACCGAGGGCGACCAGCGCGCGCGTGATGATATTGACGAAGCGCCAGGCAAATTCCCGGAATGCGGCGGAATTACCTTCACCGGAGAGCTGTCCGGCCACGCGAGACGCCACCTCCGAAATACGGCTGAAGCGTCCGACGGCGTTGTACCGTGCGCTGATATCGGGCCAGCCAAGATGAAAGACCCAGAAATTATCCTGACGACCCGCGCGGTGCGACTCCGCGTACATCCGGCGCAGCAGGTCAGCGTCCCCTTTGGGGTCAAATACGATGACCACCTCATGATCGCCGGCGGCGTTTTTACGTCGGATATCCTGGGTGATGAGCAGCTCCGCCAGACGGGTCTTGCCCACGCGGGTGGTGCCTATAACGAGCATATGTCCGACCCGTTCGCCGAGATCGTAGGTCACCGTCGTCTCATTAGGCTCGACGCCGTGATAAATCGGGCTGCCGCCGACCGGCGGCAATGGTCGAAAAGGGTTGAGCGCCATATCTGCACGGGTTAGCCGGCACAGCCAGGGGAGGCTGTATTCCATCCTTTTTTCCATTTCGCGTGCCATGCGGTAGAGCACGGAGGGCTGCACGTAGATTTCGCATTCAGGACGACGCGCCTCCATCAGTCGCTGGGTATGACGTGCCGACCACTGGAACCCTTTGCCCAGAAAAAGATGGCGCCGGCTGACCGGGATCTGATCGCTGGTCAGCACGTAACGGGGGAGACGGCGGATATTCTGCCGGTAGCGCAAAATTTTCATGCCCTGACGGGTCCGCTTCAGGGCAATGACGCCGAAGCCGGCAGCCGTAACCCAGCTTATGGAAGGCGCGAGTGCCACCGCCCAGGGGGCGGTCAGGCATATGCAGGTCGCACTGGCCGCAACCGTAGCGGAATAGAGCTCTACCGCCGGGCGCAGCAGGGACTCCATGACATAACGATCGCTCATGAAAACTCCCTGCTGGTCTGCCAGCCAGAAGAGTCGGTAAGCTTTGCTGCAGCTTTCATTTTGCGGTCAACCTCTGCCGCGCTTTGCAGCAGGTTGTCATTGTTACTCGCCATAAAACCAGACATTGTTATCTCCCTCTTAATCATGAACAGTTGTGGAAGAAGCGTTTTTTTCTGGGGGGGGTTGTCGCGGGGCCTGACAATGTGACTGGGTGTTCAGGTAGTCCATCCAGCGCCGGTCACCGGACAGCAGCCAGAGTAGCCGCTGACCGCTGATGAGGGTGATGCCGCTGTAATGTCGTAAGGCATCCCGGCTCACCTCACCTGTACGGCCGGTATGAATAAACAGACCAGAGCAGCATTCGCGCTCTGTCAGCAACCCGAATGCAGAAACGTGTGCCGCACTGATGGTTGCACTGTACCGCTTGGCCTGAATCAGAAAGCGGCGACCATTGATCCAGACGGTCCCATCGGCCCCCCCATCACCGCTGTAACGGGCATTGCGCTGTATACGCAGCCCCTGCCGTGACAGCGCTGTCAGTAACATCTCTTCAAACACATACGGATTCATCTTGCGAAGCCAGCTTATCCGCGCCGGCTCGTCGCGCAGCCGTGACAGGCGAAGCAGCGCCCGGGCAGCCTGTTTCTGATAGCGCCGATGACGGCGCTGGGTGACAGAACGGCGCGCTGATATCAGAAGGCCCAGTGCAGTCGCAAAAGTGATTAACAGGACAAGCAGCCCTCGATGCTGGCTGAACAGCTCCGGGAAAAGGGTTGCCGGCATCACTGTGAAATTCCTGTTGCGGTGATCAGCGCCGGATAATGTGTCAGCGCCAGACGGCGGGCCAGATCTCCGCCGCTGACAGGCACCATTTCAACCGCCGGGGCTATCTGACGCAGCGATTTCAGGCTGCTTTCATCCTGGACGTTGATAATCATGCCGGTTGCCTGCATACGCATTAGCTCAGCGGCATTCCTTTGTAGCCAGCTACGGGATGAGGGATCGTCACCCAGCACAAATACCGGTGGCATCCCCGGCAGGTTTACTGGTCTGGCAGTCACGGTGCCTGGGGACATTTCTGGTGTGCTGACGGGCAGCATATCGGAAATGGAAAGCGACACAGGAGGCGGAGGAAGCGCTGTCGCGGCCGGATCGCCCGCAGGAGCCGCGTTAATTGCGTCGAAGAAAGGTGCGGTACTTTCACCGCCAAGATCCCCTATAACGGTGAGCGCTGCAAATGAGCTAAACGTTGCCATCAGCATGACAGGGATGAGAGTCACCGGCAGGATGTTACGGATTTGAATTTTCATTGAGGTTCAATCCAGGTAAGTGTTGAACGGGCAAGGGTGACAGGCTGCTCATTGCGGGAGGGCATATCGGCTGGCGCAATCTGGCTGAGCTTGCGGCGCACTATCGCCATATAGGTTGCGGCGTGGCGCCCGCCCGCAGGGTGATGGTAGCAACCTGCAGCCTGCAGCCAGCTTCCGGGACGGGCGTCATAACAGGCCCGCAGAATACGGGCAGCAGCGCGAAGATTGGTGTAAGGGTCAAAAGCATCACGATAGGTGGCAAAGAAATGGCCATTCCATCCCAGATTCACCTGCGCCAGCCCGACATCGATATTTTTCAGTGGCCAGCGCTGCATAAATCCGAGCAACGCAGCAAAGGCTTCCTCCCGGGTATCATAGTGATATCCCCTGCCTGCCACGTTGATGGTCCAGGGCCACGGCTTTGCTCCCCATGCGGTACTGCGCGTACTTTCAGCCATAGCGAGCGAGTACAGCGATTCAGCAGGTACCCGCTCGGCTGCAGCAATTTCCCGGTAAGCATCCGGAATGACCTGAAGTGCCGGCGCACTGTGAGCTGCCGATGCCAGCAGCAGACCAGATACAACCATCAGAACGCGGCGAGCTGCCATCCGTTTTCCCCCTGCTGCAGAATCACAGGCATCTGCCCCTGTCCGTAACGCAGCCACAGGCCGCCGTCGTGGTTAAGTGTTATCTGGCGACTGCGAACCTTTTCCACCGGAATGTTATGCCGGATAGCCCAGGCTCGGATGGCCTCATCGCTGTTTCCGCCGACCAGATAAATATCAACCGGGCGATTGTCTGCAAGTACAGCCGCAAGACGAGCATCGCAGCGGGAGCAGTTCTCTTTAACAAACAGTGCAAGCCGTCCCTGCGTATCGTGTGCTATCCCTGCAGCATTGCTGCCCATATTTACGGCCAGCGTCTCGGGATACAGGCGGAGCCAGGCGGCATTAATTTCGCGCTGGAAGGCCAGTTCTTTTTCAGTTCGCTGGTATTCATGCCTGACCCATAGTTCGGCCAGACGACGACGTTCTGCGCTGTTACTGCTTTCTACGCCCAGAGCAGTAAGAGGATCGAGACCGGGAGACATAATGCCGCGCTCGCCCCGCATGAGCGTCTGATAACGGCTCCAGTCACTGTCAGAAAGCCCCCACTGCTGCGCCTGCTGCTGTGAACTCAGCGTGCCCGAGGATGACTCCTGCAGCGGGGATACGCTGCTCTGCGCTGACGGCGTCTGAACCGTTGCCGCATCTGAAAGAAATGACATCAGAATCAGCACGGCAGGTAAGCTTTTTTTAATCACTGATCTATCTCCGTTCATTCAACATGTAGCCGTTGCTCGCTACCGTTAACCGTAAAGAGCGCGGTGCGACTTCCCTCTGTTGACCGGAGCGTCCAGCCCAGCAGGGAATCACCTGGTGAAAGCAGGCGCATGGCGGATATCTGTGAAGCACCGCGCGGAATGACAACGGCGAAGGTCTGCCCGCCACGGCGTTCAATGCCGGTCAGCACAAACGGTGCAGCCAGCGTCACCGTGCGCCTGGCTGACCGGTTAATCTTTTTTGCAGGTGTCGCCGCGCGGGTTTTCGCTGCTTCAGTGGCAGTCCGGCTCTTCTCAGGCTCAGCTGCTTTCTGCGCCAGCTGCCGGTTGAACTCTTTCAGTGCGGAGGATGACTGCTGAACATCGTGCTCAAGAGAACTTAAACGCGTCTGCAGCAGAGCAACCACCTGGCCATTGCTGCTGCCGGCATCCTGCAGCTGACTGACGGCGTTTTTCAGGCTGGCCTGTTCATCACCGGCCGACTGCAGTTCCGCGGGGAGTGAGGCTAAGGCGGCTGTCTGATGCTCAAGTGTTTTCAGGCGCGCTTCCATCGATGAGACATTGGAGGCAAGCTGACCAATCTGGCCGCTGCGAAACGCCGCATCGAGTGTGTTAACGCGTATCGTCAGGTCTGATACCTGACGCCCCATGACAACCAGCGCGATCAGGGAACCCGTCAGACTGACAGTAAGCAAAACGATGCTGCCACCTTTGATGATTTTTCGGTGGTTAAACGGAAGCCGGATTCGGGGCTTATCCGCAGCGACGGGCTGCGCCTCTGACTCTCCGGCCTGATGTTCAGGAGCGTCAGGGAGCAGTTCCTCGGGCGAGGCATGACTGAGTGACATACAGGGATTCCTTATGGCTGCACAGCAGAACGGCCATAAGGTGCAAAAATGCGCGGGGAAAGACGATGGTTAAATCTTCAACCGGTTACGAAAATTTAAATCTGACGATACCGGCTGAAGATTAACTTGAAAAAAAACCGGACGATTAAGTCGGTCTAGTTATTAGAATGAATCAGTACTTGTGTGCTTTTTGGATTAAAAACTGTCGCATTATCTGGAATGTGTCTGTTCACAAATGTTCCAGCGCCAATAACAACATTGTTACCTATGTTTACATCACCAATAATCAATGCATGTGCGCCAAGATCGACATTATCCCCAATGATGGTTCTTCCTGATACGTCTCCATTGGTCTTCCTGCCAATGGTGACTCCGTGGCGTATATTAAGCCTGCTCCCGATTTTACATTCAGGTCGGATAACAATTCCAAAGCCATGATTTATTTTCATGCCGGGACCGATCTCTGCATCCAGAGCTATGTCGATTGAATACTTTCTGCATAACTTTTGGTTGATCTTCCTGGCACGCTTTCTCAACAGTTTATTGTCAGTCTGGTGGAAATATGAAGCCAGCCTCCACCAAAAATAAAAACGTTTATCCGGGCTGGTTAACAACCTGTGCATCACTCTAAGCCAGCTGAATTTTTTCTTACCTGCTCTGTTAATGACTTCAATTCGCAAGCATTCTTTGAGAAAGGCAAGTTGAGGCTTACCGGATTTTGAATCAATAAGTGTGTCTACTTTTGAGAGGGAAGGTCTCATTTCCATATTCGACTAAATGACCATATCAAACATTGTGGGCATGCCATTAATTTACTGCATTTGCGCATCGCCCACCACCACTTATCATCAACGAAATTACATACAAAAAATTTCACTTAAGTACCTATATAATGTGAGCCAATATTCCTTTAATAGTTCAGCATCACTTTTATACAGCTACAGTATCCTTGTGGTGACTGACCAGGTGAGATAACGGGGCAATTATCATCAGTTCTTGGCGTGTAACCAACATAATCGTCTGAGCGTCCCTTATCAAATGATGTCCTGCGGCAATAATATCCCGGCACGCCAGAGGCATTTTTCTTCCACGTCCAATCCTGGCAGGAGAGTGTAGCGCCGCTCGAATCATGACTGATCGCGCCAATAATGCTGCAACCTGCACCTATCGAGTTGACCTGGTCCTGGTACAGTAGTCCGCCTGCAGACATGTCCCCCTCCGCCCGCACGCTTCCGCCACGAACCTGACCGCCGGTATAAATGTTTTTATTATTAACCGAGCGGACCCAGTCATTGTCAGACATATAAAACCCGCCGCCATATGTCTCGTTAAGCCAGCCTTTAGTGCCCCGCGTAATCATCCAGCCATTATTAGACCTGATATCGTTATTCGCGGTAATCGCATTGCCTGCAGTGACGTTAGCGCCTGCTGATACGCCGGACCCTGCTGTGACGTTCTGGCCTGTCACGGTTCCGTTAGCAGTGACGTTGCCGCGTACAGTAACGTTATTGGTGAATGCACCGTTTACAGCGTTAACCGTAGCAGCATTGTTCAGGTTGTTTCCCCCCATATCAATGCTGGTATGCATCGTGTTCAGGTCTGGCTTACCGGTAACGGAAAAACGATACAGACGATCGCTCTCACCCTGCGCGGCACCCAGTTCATCCGTGGTCAGCAGAACGGCGATATGGCCCTGCGTGGTGCTGACGCCAAATTGTGCGAGCGGCATGCTCCAGCTGCTCATCGCGCCGGTCGCGATCCCTGACGTCCAGATATAGCCCCCCATGCCAGAGGTGATATCCATTGATATCTGTCGCAGTGCCAGAAAGGGCAGTGCGGAACCGTTCTGTGTAAAAATCAGCCCCTGCAGCTGGTTCGTGTTAGTTGCATTCCGGACAAGCGCAGCACGATATACCTGGCCATCGATAGTGTTCTCACTGAAACCCTGCTCCAGAAAACCGGTGTTTTTCAACATGACCGGCGTCACGATAACAGGGGACGTTGTCGTGGCGCTGGAGAGCAGCGTATCGTAATAACGTCCCGTATAGCTTTTGACGGCCTGCGTAAAACGGGAAACCTGCGCAGCAGTGTTCATCCAGGTCCGCTTTTCCATCCAGTCAGTGATAAGTGAATATCCCCAGACGCTGACGAGTAAGAGAATAATCAGTGCGGCACCGGTGCTTATGATCGCCCAGCCCCTGTCGTTTTTTTCAGTCGATTTCACAGGCATCACCATGTAATGAGTGGATGATAAAGTTTGATAAGCGCGACCAGCATCGCGCCGGCGCACAGCCAGGGCCCCATAGGTCCTCCCTGCTGGACGCGGCGCACCAGAAGCTGCCAGAGCACAAATAAAAAGACGCCTGTGAGCAGTGCATAAAGACCCTCACAACCACCGAGCCAGGCCGCAACAGCGCCGGCCAGCCAGACGTCCCCAAGCCCCAGGCATTCACGCGCAGAGACTTTTCCAGTGACGTAGCGCCATAGCCCGAATAACCCCAGCGCCGTCGCGGCAGAGAATGCATGCCCCCAGAATCCGGGGGCTGACAGAGCAGCAGCCAGACCTGCAATCAGGCTGCTCACCGTCATATAACGGGGCAGAAATCCGGTGAGCGCATCGATGAGCGTCATCCTGAAGAGAAAAAGGCTGAGCAACAGCGCCATCAGCCTTTCCAGAGCCGGCGCCGGCGACAGTACGATGCAGGTTGCCGATGCCGCAAAAAGCCAGGTAATGCCGGCGGGGGCGGGATTTAAAAAAATGGCCAGCCATTCTTTTTCATCATTGGTGGTCAGATAGCTGAGGCGTACCAGGTTTGCCATAAAACAGAACAGGCACAAGCCAAGCGGAAAAATGATGATAAGCATTGGCCACGGCATGCTCAGCGTCAGCAGCGTCACAGTTTAATTCCCCGTTCTTTTAGTAAAAGCTGGCGGTAAATGGCATATATGCGGTTGGCATAGGACTCGCGCGTTTCATGGCGGTCTTTTCTGAACCCGGCGTTATACGAGCCGAGACAGTTCCAGCTGTAGCCACAGACCTGAAAATGTCTGGCAAGTATCCAGGTGCCGATTTGTACATTAAGGCAGGGGCGCGTCAGCAAATCCTGTGGACCGCTGATGACCCCCTGCGCGATCAGCCCAGGAATATGTGAGGAATTGATCTGCATCAGCCCATAGTCCGTGCTAAGCGCCCGCCCGGTTTTTTTATCCCGGTTAATATTCGTTATTGCCGGCCGGAGGCTGCTCTCGCCCGTAGCGATGGCTTTAAGCAGGAGCGGATCGAGATGGTACTTCGCACCCGCTGCGTCAAAGCAAAACGCCCCCGCACGGGGGCAAAGCAATATCAGGAACAGAACCGTGGACAGGCGCAGCATGTCATCAGCCGTTATGCGTAAAGACGAGCGTGTTATTCCCGGTCATGCCGCTGTCAGCCGTGCAGGACTTTCCTGCCGCTTCCGCGCTGACAATGCCGTTGCTGAAATCCGTGCTGTTAATGCTGATTGCGCTGAATGCACCGCCGGAACCAAGCTGGGTGGCAATAGAGATGCAGTCTGCCTGCGGTACTTTCTGGGTCGTAACAGAAAATCCGTTGTTGAACCCGTTGGTCGCCACCGGTGCTATCACGACCTGGCCACCATAGCTGTTCCACATCGTCGCCGTGCCGGAGCTCGCCGTTCCCTGAATGGTCCAGCCGGCTTTCGGCGCGCCACCCTGCTGGATCAGGGTGCCGGTCATCGTGGTGCTGCTGGTAAAGTTGTACCCTCCCTGAGTCTGCTTAAGCTGCTGAGCATTGGTCACGATAAACTGGAGATTGGATACCTCCACGCCTACGGACTTTTTACCCCACAGGCTCCAGATCCATGCACCCACGATACAGATAACAACGATGGTGAGCAGTGCAATGGCGCCATGTTCCATAATGCCCCAGCCGCGATCGGGCTGGCGATGATGTTGCGGGAATGCCTTTGATGACATGATGTTTCCTTAATGTGTGCTGAAGGTGTTCATATCCTGAATCTGCATCACCATCAGCAGTATGAGTAAGAAGAAACTCATAATCAGGACGAGAGAAAAGAGCTTGGTGACGTTCGCGCGGCGGGCAACGCGCGCCAGCGCCTGCTCCAACCAGCGATCGGCATAGTTGGTGATCAGCGATGCTGCGCTGTTGCCTTTATCGAGAAGAGAGAGGTAGTTCACCGCCTCACGGCTGGGGAAGTCATAACCGCTGTTGCGCATTGCGCGACCCAGAGAATCGCCCTCGCTCATGCAGTCCATTGCGCCCTCGATGCGCTCCTGCAGCCAGGGCGGAGCGAATCCGTTAAGGATCTGCAGCGACTTAAGCTCCTGCACGCCAGCACCCAGCAGCGCCCCGATATTCATCAGAAACACCGCCCCCTGCAGGTCTTTGTAAACCGACCAGGGCAAAAGGTAATCAGCGAAGCGACGCAGTCGCCCCCGCCATCGGGGCAGGGACCAGAACGCCAGCGTCACATGTGCCGCGACCGCGCCGGCAGCAGTCAGTCCCCAGCGGCTGCTCCACTGCGCAACCCCATTCATAAATCCGAGTGCGCCAGTCCAGCCTGCCGGATCGGACATTTTGCTCAGGGTGGGGACCAGCGCCAGGTTGTTGGCCAGCAGCAACCCCGTCCCCAGCAATACCAGCACGATCGGGAATACTGAGGCGAATACCACCTGGCCGAGAATGCGACGACGGGCCACAATGAGTTTATCCGCCTGCATCAGGGCACCGGGAATATTGCCGGTTTCCATGCCGGCGCTGATAAGTGCGGCCTCTTCGTAAGGTGCCCAGGCGGCCAGCACGTCCTGCAGCGCGCGACCGGGGCGGTTATCGTTCACCCCTTCAAGACAGTCCTGAACCAGCTCGTGGTAAGGATGCCAGCGGCTGCCAAAGTCGGTGTGCACCTCGCCAATCATGGTCAGGGCCTCTTTGAGTTGTTTACGGTTTTCCAGCAGAAAGCGCAGGGTCTCGTAAAACGGCTGGCGGTACTGGCCGGTGAATGTTGCCCTGACCAGGCGGTAGCGCAGGTTTTCTGCTATCGACATATGCCTGTCAGGCGTGAAGCGATCAGCGGATGCCATCGGGTACCTCGCACTCCATTACCGAATCTTCATCCAGCGGACAGATAAGATCGCCTTCCAGCGGGTCAACACGCCCCTCAGCCAGGTATCTCATCAGGTGCATGCGGCGGGTAATACCGCCCTGATTCACCCAGTACTGACGGGCAACGGCCGGGCCGTGTAACAGCCAGAGCTGCATCAGGCGGGCATCGGTCCGTATTACTTCGGCAATGGCCGTGCGCCCGGTCACCCCCCTGCTGATGATGCGTCCGGTCAGCGGCACCGTTTTCTGACAGTGGGGACAGCCTTCGTGATTGCGGAAAAAGAGTTTGCTGGTATCGCAGAAGCCCTCAACAGTGCAGTACCGTTCAAGACGTTCCCGCGTATCAGCGTCCAGCTCAGGGGCTTTTTTCTCCCACGGCACCCGGCAGTGTTCGCACAGCAGCGGCACGAGACGCTGGCCTATTAAGCCGGTGATGAGTGCGGCATCTGCCAGAAGATGGCGGTCAATACCGAAGTGCTCCATACGACGCAGGGAGCCAATGGGGCTCTGCGTGTGCAGGGTGGAGAACAGCGCGTGGCCGGTTTCACTGGCGTAAATGCCGGCGATAAGGGAGTGCAGGTCACGCATCTCGCCGTTCAGAATGGCATCCGGATCGAGACGCAGCGCGGAGGCATTGGCGTTAGTCCAGGCGCGACTGATGGCCTCAGGCGAGTTATCGGCAGGCATGACGGCCGTCTGTATGGCACCCGGAATCCGACCCTCAGGCGGATTTTCCAGCGTCAGCAGGCGCTTTTTACCGCCCGTCAGATCAAGCCAGATGTCACTGAACACGCGCAGCGTGGCGCTTTTGCCCGAGCCGGTTGGGCCGGTGAGCAGAATCATGCCTTCCGGAAGGCGAAGGATCTGCATAATGAGCTTTATCTGCTCCGGCAGAAAACCCAGCTGCGGCAGCGTCGGTATGTTGTCACCGTCGTCCGGAATAAGACGCATGACAACTATCAACCCGTCGGGCGTTGGACGATGCTCGTATCGCGCGCCATAAAGACCGGCGCGGCGGGCAAACTTTGCATCTATGCGCCCTGACTGCTCGCGACCGGCAAAAAATGACTGTTCGCGCACGTCGCACATGGAAAGATATGAGGTAGAGGCCAGCGTCATCCCCTCCACATCTTTCACTTCATCCACCACCTCCAGCTCGCCGTGAATACGCAGCTGGACGATGGAAATCCTGCGATCACTGCTGATTTCAATATGAATATCAGAGGCATTGAACTCGTGACCGAGCCTCATATAGTTAATGACCTTATCCTGCGATACGCTGATGTCGAGCTTGTCCAGATCGCCTTCGCTGACGCTCTGTGACAGGCTCAGGCCGCGCTGCTCTGCCACTTCACGCCGGCGGTTCAGCTCGCTCAGCGTCACAAACTCGGTTTTTGCCGTGGGATGCGTCCGGGTGACGTCCATCACCCAGCGTTGTATGGCCGCTTCTTTACGGCGGTTGCCGTCGATTAACAGTGTTACGCCACCGGTGGCATGCAGCTCGGCGAACACAAAATCCATTATCTCTTTATCAGGTGTCATCGTGGCCTCAGAAGGAGAGTTCAGAATTGTCGCTGAGGCGCACAAGCGTTGACGTTACCTCAGTGACGCGTTTAGCCGTGCCCGGGATTTGATCGCCTTTTACCACCTCCGTGACCCCGCCGTCAGGCAGGACAATGCGCGCGCGTAACTGATTACCCCGCCCGTAAATTTCCTGCAGGCGAACGCTGCCGGCGCGCTTCTCCGTGCCGGCAGACGCAGTCTGCTGAGAGGGGGCAGGCTGCGCCATAACCGGCATGGCCGGCTGGCTGGCGGTGGCCAGATAATTCCGGTCGGCACCCTGTCCGGACTGACTTTCCCGCAGCTGCTGCTCCAGCCGCGCCGTCTGCACTTTCTGCTCCAGAATCAGATTGCGGGCCTGCGCAGCTTCCAGCTCCCCGAGGGTGACATTCGGCGGCAGCACATCGCCGGTAGCGGCCGCGGGCGCGGGTCCGCAGAGCAGAGCGGACAGAAGCAGCCCAGGCAGGGCGGGATTAATTCTGCGCATAGATGCTCCCCTTCATGGTGTAGTCGAACTGCCCCTGCGGGCTCATGGTGATCGAAAGGCTGCTGAGGCGAAGCCCCGTGGCATCAAAATCCTGCAGCAGTCGCTCGGGCTGCAGACGTGAGCTGACAGAAAAGTTAAATTCCCGCCAGTCCTGTACAGGAGTAATTTTTTCCTCACCCGGCGCGACCGGCGGCGGCTTCACCTCGGTAAATTTGACGTCGAGATTGCGGCGCTGCAGATGGGATATAAAGCGCATAAGCTGAGCATCAGCACCGGGCAGTGCTTCGTCAGTGAACCCGGTCGGGGGGGGATGGTTAAAGGGAATGAAAACATCACCGTTTTTACCGCCTTCCTGAAGATTAAAGACGGCTGAGTGACCGAACAGCTCGCGGGCGCGGCGGGAGAAATCCTCGACCGTTGCACCCGGAGTGGCAACAAAGCGCAGGCGCAGGCCCTCCGGGACGCATTCCCCGTCGGTAAAGCGCCAGCCGGCAACGGATGCGAATACGGGCTCACGCGTGAGCCAGCAGTTGCTTAGCAGCACTGAAACTGGAGGCAGTGAGGCCCACGGGTGCGGTGCGCGTGCGGGTTCAGCAGGCTGTTCTTTCGTCAATGCCATGCGGGCGCGAAACGCTGCCATTGCAGCGGCCTGTTCAGCCTTCTCTGATGCGGCATCGAACCAGTAAACGCCACAGGCCACCGCGAGGGTGACTGCGGCTGCCGGGATAATGACTGACAGGGCGGTCACGCGCTTATTAAGCCGGCAGCGTTTTATCTGCGCCCGGCTGAGCCTGTCAGTCAGTGTGCCGGCGTGCAGGTTGTCGTCTGCCATTGCTGCACAGCGTAAACGCGGCGAATCAGCATCATTAAAACGCAGGAAGTTTGCCGCCGACTGTTCAATGATGGCGCGGGAGCCGGTCACATCGCCCATGACGGATAACTGCCCGCCGATAGCCGCGAAAAAGACCCACGAATCCTCAGTGTGACTCAGGCGGTAAATACCCCAGGCATTTCCGCCCTCGGCCAGCAGGAATGCCACGGCCAGCGCGTGCTGGCTGCGGCGCACGCGCCCCGGAGAAACCAGACCGCGCATGGAAGCATTTCCTCTTCCGGCAGCGGCATAATGCGTATCAGGCGACGCTTTACTGCGAAACCGGGTACTTAACGCATTACGCTGCGGCTCCCAGTGCAGACCTGCCATCCAGTCCCGCCGCTGATGCGTCAAACGTATACCGGCCCGGAGGCTCATTTTTTTCAGTACTGACATGGTTTACCTCAGCAGAACAGGGGTGATCATGATGACGAGCGTCGTGCGGCCGCGGGAGCCTGTCTGGCCGCCGCCCAGAATGAAGTTGCCAGGCGTAAGGGTGCCCTGTTTGTCTGCAGAAAGGTTCTGCTGTTCCGAACCGGTCAATACCAGCGTCTGACCAGAGCGCAGATTGACCTTGCGGGCCAGCCCTTCGGTTGACGTTGTCGGCAGATCGTTACGGGTATTGCCGTCAGCGCTGACGAATTTCTCAATCTGCGGCGGGCTGGTATAGCTGAAAGCGAACTGCAGCTGCACGTCACCGTTTTCCTGAATGAACGGCAGCATGGTCATGAACAGGCCGGTGGTAATGGTCGTCGTTGTCATCGATGAGGTGACGCCCACGTTCGCCGTTGCGGTTGTGCTGGAACTGGACAGGATGCCTTTCTGGCTTGAAAGCTGATACGCCACCGGCGTCAGGTTGGCGGTAGGGTCAGTCTGGTTCAGTGCCATGCTGACATTACCCTGCTCGGAAAGGGCTTTGATAAGCAGGCTTGATCCGGAGAATTTAGCCGCATTACCTGTGGCCGTATCGAGGATTGAGATACCGGCGCTGGCAGCTGACGTAGAGGCATTGGCCATTGACCCTGTCAGGCTGGCGCCAAAGTTATGCAGAGATTTATAAACCAGCCCCCAGTCAAGGCCCAGCTGCTCGTTGCGTGTCTGGCTGACGCTTACAATCTGGATATTGAGCTGTACCTGACGGCTCAGAACCTTGTTCTGATACTCGATATAGCGACCGATGCGGTTAAGCACGTCAGGCGTATCCGTCACGCTCAGCGTGCCGGTGGCGGCCGAAAGCCAGAATCGCCCGGATTTCGGGGTCAGCATCTGCTCAACCGTTTTACGAATATCATCGTAAAGGTCGCTGTTCATGCCGTAATCAGTTTTCTGATTAGAGCTGATATCGCCCGTCGTCCCGCCGGTCGTCCCGCCGCCGCTGCCCAGCTGATTGCCTGAGCCGGAATTAATCGAGGCGCTGCTGTTCACCTTTGTATTCAGGATAACCAGCTGAAAAGTGCGGGTATCCTGAAGATAGAAGTACACGCCGCTGCTGTCACCTCGCCAGGACAGGCCGTATCCGCTGGCTTCAATATCAAGAAGATCGCGGACATCCCCCTGGAACTTAAGGCCACGCGCAATCATGGTGCTTTGCTGAACAGGCGCGGCCTGCCCTGCAGAAGCGCCGATCTGTGACAGCGGCACACGACCGTTATCATCGGGTGCCGGTAACGGACCGCTCATCGGGGAGGTGACCACACCTCCGGTTGTGACACTGCTGAGCGCTGCATAAGCATCGGGGGTGATCGACACCCGGATGCCACACAGCGCGGTGATGCGCTGACCCAGCTCCGGCAGTGAAATCCCTTCCGGCCGGTTAATCGTTATCTGACAGGGAGGTAGTTTTTTTTCATCTGGCGTGGACACGACCGGCGCAACCGGCTGCAGGTTCACCCAGGGTTTATCAGACCAGACAACGGTAGGCTGAGATAAGGCCTGGCGGCTCTGCAGCACCCGCTGTGCCGTTTCAGCCTGACCTGTGGCCTCCTTATCCATTTTGCTGATTTCACTCAGCGAACATGATGACAGCACAAACGCGGCGGCCAGCGCTGTCAGGCAGAAAGGTAAACGCGGCATCCGCAGCCCCCTGGTGTTGTTAGTTAAGGTAAACAATGCTGCCCTCCGATACGCCGGACGGCAGAGAGAGATTCATATCGGTGCCATCCGCCATGCGCAGACGGCCACCGCTGACGGTCAGGGCCAGCGCCGAGGTCATGGACCTCGCACGCAGCGCGGCAAAAACACCGTCAGTTTCAGGCACCCATATCCAGAGGCGCCCCCCCTGGATAACGGTCTTAATGCGATTGTCCGGGAGCGGCACCATACCTGTCTGAGCAAGTGATACCGGACCATCAGCCACCGCTTTTCCGTAGCGCCAGTTATTTACCGCGTCCGCGGTGCGCAGCATGTCGCCGGCAAGCCGATCCGGCAGGGTCTGCTGCATTGAAAGCCGGATGTGTTCAGCAGAATGGCGCTGCGCATCACCCGCCATCAGCGAAATGACCAGGCAGAACACGAGTATGGGCAGCGCAAACCCCATCTCAGTGACCTCCTCCCGCTGGCGTATCGCTCACGGAAATCAGGCACTGAATACGATTGGCTTCAGCGAAAAGGGGTTTTTCGGCTTTGCGGTAGAGGTCAAAAACCTGAACCATGACCGACTCAAAGTTGCCGTGGAAAACCAGCGGCGCATCGATGCGGTAATCAAGCGTCACGGGCCAGATAACGACCCAGTTGCCGCCATTACTGCACTGTGCTTTCGAAGCCCAGCTGGTCAGCGTCTCTTTCAGGGTCGAACCCGGTTCCGCCCGCCAGGTCTGCCCGACGGGAAGCGCAGCAACTGGCGTACCCGGCGCATAAGAAGATGAGGCCTGGCTGCTGACGGGAGGCGCCGGCGGCAGCGCTGTAACGGGGCGGACCGGTGCCGACGGTGAGGTGCCGTTCACTGTAGTCTGCAGCGCGGCCGCCGGGCGCGCTGCGGCAACAGTTGGTTTCTGCGACAGCGCTGTTCTTTGATCAGGTGCATGAGTCGCAGCAGGGGATGACACCGGTTTGCTTTTTACCGGGGCCACCGAAGGGATTTTCTGTGGTGCCGACACGTTCGCCGCCGTCAGCACCGGAGACGGAACTGCGAGATTCTGCGGTTTAAGCGACGTTTCCGGGGCGGTGGCCGGGGCATTGACGCTGATGGTGTCACCGGTAAAAGGGTTGCGTGAGACGGTATTGCCTTTTCCCGTCACCACCGGGGGCTGAACAGGCTGCGTCACAACCGGACGATTCACATTTACAGCCTGTGGCGCACGCGAGATTGGCACCGTCTGGGGGGTAGCAAAACTACGGAACTGGTCACGCAGCTCAAAGCAGATTTCGCGGTTCACCTCATCTACCTTCAGGCGCCAGGCTGGACCGGCCAGCACCTGCAGGGCTTCACTCAGTTTCACAGGACCGATATCGCGCTGCACGGCAGGAAGGGGGCGGCTGAGCAGTTCTGAAAATGCTGAAGAAGTGGCTGAGCATAGTGAATAGCCGGATTCCAGCAGGAGATAACGAAATCCTTCCCCCACAGAGTTCACCAGCTGAGCAGGCATAGTGATATCGATTATCTGATTAAGCGGATCGCGCTGCGCATCATCTGGGCGTGTGCTGACGAGCGTGTAACGGTCGTAGCGCACCACTTCAGGGGAACGATTTCGGTAAATGTCATCGAAGCGGGCAGGCTGCTGATAATGGCCATTGATTAATGGCGCTGCGTCATAGGCCGGGTTGCTGCAGCTTGCCAGCATGACAGAGCAGGCAAGCAGTCCGGCTCCCGTTGCCGCGCGTCTTGAAGGTACTGCCATCAGGATTCACCCCAGGAATAGTCTTAGTCAGGAGTGCTATTCTCGCGGTGGAGGAAAAACGGACAATGCGAAACTATGTCTGCGGATTAAAGAATTAAGTTTTGCAAACCGATAGAAGAAAAGTGGCAGTCAGTCACTTTATCAAATCAGTCAAAATGAGGATGACATGAAAAAAAGCATTAAGGGTGTTTGCCTTTATTTAGCACTGATCGCCGGAGCAACGGCTGCAGGCAACGATAACGTACAGTTAAGTAATCTGCATTTTCAGAGCACACAAAACGGATTACAAATAATTCAGGGGCTGGGCCAAAATACCAGTTCAAAGACCCTCGCAAATGTAATCATCAAAATCAACCTGCTTAAAGATGATGTGGTCATCGGTCAGGCGGGAGACTTTGTCAGTAACATTGAGCCTGGTCAAAAATTTGTTATTAACGCCAGCTACAACAGCATTGAACTGCACCCTGACTCGTTCAAGGTTACAGAGGTAACGGCTTTACAAAAATAATCCCCTCCGGGGCAACCCCTTCGGTCCATAAAAGCAAGTTTTACGGACCGAAGGGATTCTCGATTTTCCCGCTGTTTCAGGTTGCATTGGATAATAAAAAAGCGCCCGAAGGCGCTTTCTTGTCTGGCATAGTGGTAACTCATTCAGGATAAAATTCCTGAGACAGAATTTGTCCCATATCCCAGATACAGTCCTCGGGAAAAACGTCAAGTTGCGTTTCCTGAGTTGCAGAAGATACAGCATCGGCCCATACAGCAGCTATCCAGTCACGATCAGAGAGCGCAGTTTTCAGGCTGGGTGTGCCTTTGATGTGTAATGCCAGTGCTTTCCTTTGTTCTTTGATGGTTCGCTGCCAGCTGGAACCTCGGCGGCCCGGCTGAAACTTCCATTTGAGAAGATGCGCCAGCAGAACGGCCATACGACTGGCAAGTTCCCGCTTCTCGCTTTTGCCCACGTCCTCGATCTCCTCGGCGATATTAGCAATATCAATCTCAGAGAACCGACCGGCACGCAGTAAAGCTGCCTGCTCCTGAGCCCAGGCAACAACATCAGCTTCGTATCGTGTGTTCATGGTAGATCTCCAGTGACATTCCTGATTAATGAACATCATTATAGAAGAAAAAAGCGCCAGACTGAACCGGCGCACTTTAGGTCATAATTATATGAATCCATTACGAAATGGCGTAAATGGCTTTCCGGCATATGCCATAACCGTGTCCGAGGAACGGTATGTCATCGTCAAAATCCATTGGTGGCTCATTCGCCGGATTCTGTGGCGCTGACTGAGGCTGCTGAGGTTGCTGAGGCTGGCCCCATGCACTCTGCTGACCTGACTGCACATTGTTTCCACTGGTGTTGGTGCCATTGTTACGGCCTCCGCCCATCATCTGCATCGTTCCGTTCATTCCCACAACGACTTCGGTAGTCCAGCGATCGGTGCCGCTGTTATCCGTCCATTTACGGGTGCGTAGCTGACCTTCGATATACACCTGTGAACCCTTACGAAGGTATTCACCGGCAACTTCAGCCAGCTTGCCAAACAGCACGACGCGATGCCATTCGGTAATTTCCCGGTTTTCACCGGTCTGTTTATCACGCCAGGTTTCAGAAGTGGCCAGGCTTAAGCCTGTCACCGCTTTGCCATCTGGCATGTAACGAACTTCAGGGTCCTGACCGAGATGACCGACCAGAATAACTTTGTTGACGCCGCGTGCGGACATAATGTTTTCCTCTCAGAAATGTGGGGTGAGAAACACGCCCACCGGAATGTTCCGGTGGTGTGTCCGTAACGTTTAGAACGAATTCGGATCGTACTCTTTCTGAGCCGATGAGCCGGATTCTGGCGTCTGGGAAGCATTGGGTGCCTGATAGACTACGTCCTGACCTTTCTTGATGAACTCCACCTTGATCAGGCGGGCCTTCAGGGAAGGACGGCTTTCACCGGCATGATCACCCGACTGAAGGGTAAACACATCGGCTTTGAGTCCGCTTAGCACGAAGCCAATCAGCACTTTTTCTTCTTCATCAACGGCTTTTTGACAGCGATTAATGAGTTTGGTGGTGTCCGCGCCAGCGACCGTAACATCGAAGCGGGTATAGGACGCATTATCAGTAGGGCCGGTCAGAGCATTAATAACGGCGCAGGTGAATTCGCCGTTGGGTCCCTGAACACGACGTATCGAATTGAGATATCCGATGCCGCTGACGTTGAGGTTGAAAAACTCTTTTTTCTGATTAGCAGAAGTAGAGCTGTTTGAAGCAGGGGTATTGGTAGTTGCAGTCATGATGGTTTCTCCGGAGTAAAAACTAAACAGATTGCGGAGAAACATCTGTCCCTTACGGGAAGTGTTTCCCGCAGGGATGTCAGCAAAATTTGCCGACTGGCTGAATTGGTGAAATGGACCTTAACCTGTATATCAGGTTCCTGTTTTCAAAGGTTAAACAGGTTTGAACCGCCCGAAAGCGCCATCTCTCAGGTTGTGATGGCATTGGCATGTGATTACCCGAAGGCGTTCCTCTCAAATCACCGGAACATTGGCAGTTGTCGGAACGACAACGATTAGCCACTTAATCATTCATTCAGACGCCGCGGATGTCAACGTTGCAGCGTGCAAAAAATCATCAGCACATAAAAATAAAAAAAGCGGCACCCTGCGGCACCGCCCCCTGAGGTCTGCACCATCGACCTGATGTTAATCTGCTTAAAGCAGTTGCTCCGCTGGCGTGTTCAGTTCCCGGCACGGGTTTCACGGAGTTTTCGTGCCTTACCGGCTCCCGTTCAGGTGTGGACAGGGCCGGTCAGACTGTATTCCGTCAGCATATGCATTAGATGCTGACGAAACCCGCAGTCACGGGGTGCGGCTTCAGAGCCGGTGCCACAATAGCAAAGCCCCTGACGGCCCGCAATCGGAGACGACGGATTAATTCTTCTTTGATTCAGCAGACTTAGGTATCAGGGAACGCTTCTTTTTGCTGCCGCTGATGTTTATAACGCCTTTGCACCCAGGATAGCGCTGGCAGCTCCAGAACTCCCCCCTGTCCCCTTTGCGCAGGCGGGTTTTCCCTCCGCATATTGGGCAGGCAGGCGTGGGTGGAACCCGGATACGGACCTGCTGCTGAGCCCCCTGGCTGACCAGGTTACGCGTCCAGCCAGCCTGGCGCCGCAGAAAGTCGTCCAGCGACATACGGCCGGCGGCAACTTCATCCAGCGCCTGCTCCCAGAGCGCGGTCATGCCCGGCTCGGTCAGCTGGGGCGGCAGGGCATCGATCACATCGGTTCCCAGTTCGGTCGCCATTATTTTGCTGCCTTTACGCACAATAAAACGCCGGTTCAGCAGCTGCTCAACGATGCCTGCCCGGGTAGCTTCGGTGCCCAGCCCCGCATTGTCTTTAAGCACCTTACGCAGCGCAACGTCCGTAACAAAAGCGGCCGCATTCATCATGGCGCCAATCAGGGTGGCAAACGTATAGTGTGCCGGCGGACGGGTCATCAGCTGCGCCACCTCAGCACCGGTCACCGCGCAGCGGTCACTACGGCTGAGCGGCGGCAGGGCAGCGTCTGCTTCATCGTCCTCATCAACATCATTATCCCGGTCTTGTTCAAACAGGACCTTCCAGCCCTTTATCACCTCTGTTCGTCCGGTGCTGCGGAACAGCTGCCCGCCAATATCGAACTGCAGCCGGGTGAAATCGGACTCATGTAGGGGCAGGAACTGCGCCAGGTAGTTACGGCGGATGAGCAGATAGACGTTACGTTCCGCCTCCGACAGCGCGGACAACTGAAACGCATTGCGCGTGGGGATAATGCCGTGGTGTGCCGTTATTTTTTTGTCGTTCCAGATGCGCGAGACAAATTCCCTGTCGAGGCCTGCCAGCACCGGTGCACATTCCGGATCGGTACGGCCAATGGCATCGAGCACACCGGAAATCTCTTCCCGCATGGATTCAGGCAGGTAACCGCAGTCGGTGCGGGGGTAAGTGGTTGCCTTGTGCTTTTCATACAGGCTCTGCGCGGTATCAAGCACCTGCTGGGGTGACATATCCCACATTCTGCCACAGGCCTGCTGCAGGGTGCCCAGCGAAAAAGCCAGCGGTGCGGCGGATTTTTCGCGCTTAGTGTCACATTCTGTCACCACTGCGCGCCCCGTCTGACGGCAGAGCTGAGCCACCTGCTGCGCGATGTTCTGGTGAACACAGCGCTTTTCTTCGTCGGTATACACCTTCGCCGGCACCCACTGCGCCGGAAAAGTGATGCCGCCGGCCGAAATAATCGCTTTAACCTGCCAGTAAGGCCTGGGCACGAAAGAGGCGATTTCCCGGTCCCGGCGAACAACCAGCGCCAGCGTCGGTGTCTGCACACGACCTACAGAGACAACGCCATCGAAGCCTGCCTCGGCTGCACGCAGGGTATAAAGACGGGAGAGGTTCATGCCTATCAGCCAGTCGGCCCGGGCTCGCCCGAGACCGGCGTGATACATCCCGAGCGTGGCGTGCCCGGGGCGAAGGTCCTTAAGTGCTGCGCGGATGCTGATTTCATCCAGAGCGGAGAGCCAGAGCCGCTGCACCGGGCCTTCCCAGCGGCAGTAATCCAGCAGCTCGCGCGCGATGACTTCACCCTCACGATCAGCATCAGTGGCAATCACCACGTCGTCAACCTGACGCAGCAGCCGCTCAATGACTTTAAACTGATCCTGCGTCTCCTTCTTAACAACGACCTGCCAGGGGGCCGGCAGGATGGGAAGCGCAGAGAGCGACCAGGGCTTACCATACTGCTGACCATAGGCCTCCGGCGGGGCGGTTTCCAGCAGGTGGCCTACAGCCCAGGTGACGGTGACGCCACTGCCTGACAGAAACCCATCGCCGCGACGGGTGGCGCCGACTACTTCTGCCAGGTCGCGCCCCTGAGAGGGCTTTTCACAGATATAAAGGCGCATAGCCGGCCTCCTGTGAGTCAGACTGCCTGATAACGCATGCGCAGCAAATTTACGCTCGCTTCATTCACCGGCGGTGAAAAGGCTGAGCGCTTTTCGCCGAGCAGAACGGCACGATCGGGCTCACCTGCATCCTGGCAGGCCTTCTGCCAGACAGCATTGTTTTCTGCTGCATCCAGGCGTGTTGCATCCACCCTACGGTAAGATAAAACCGTCCCGTAAATCTGACGCAGCAGTCGTCCTCCTTCACTGAGATAACTGTCCCGGTCATTTCGCGTGATCAGTCCATAATGCGATGCCTGAAGCACCTTTTTGGCAAATTGGTCAAATCCTACCAGCAGAAACACGCACCGGTATCCCAGCGGAGTACGCGTATAAACATGAATATCCAGTGGCTCTGCTGAAGAAACTTCCGTCAATGTTACGCCCTGTGGGAGCGCACTCATATCTTCATCCAGCTTACTGATAAGCCCGGACATCGTTTCAGATGCAGATTTCAGCTTTTCTTCCAGACGGTACATAGCTTCATCAGCCCAGGGATTGTTACTCAGCGAATCCTGGTTAATTTGTGTTGCGCGCGCGAAGAACTGAGGCATTCCGATAATGCCGTGTTTCGCAGGCGCGTCTCCCTCCGGCTTCTCCCGTTTGCGCCCCAGCCACAAACCAATTGCATAATTGGTATGGAGCGCAATTGTCATTTCAGACTGAAGAGAACCTGTCTTTGTTACCTGTTTATCTGCCATCGTTATCGTCACCTGTATTCAGTTAAGAAGAGCTGGCATAGTCCTGAATCAGATGTATTCCCAACAATGTGAAACTCATAATTACGGTTAAGAAATTAACGGCGGGTTAGATTTTGATTTGGTTGCGCCCCGCAACGCTGCTTGTTTTTTAGCCGCTGTTGCGCCCCGCAACACTGCTTACTTTTTAGCCGCTGTTGCGCCCCGCAACGCTGCTTTTTTTTTAGCCACCATTGCATCCCGCAATACTGCTCGTTTATTACCGCAGGGTAGATTGTGTCAGTTGCAAGTGTCTTACCGGATGGAGGTAAGCTGAAGCTTCAACCGTCTAATTATTTGCTAACACTCTGGCGTATGCTTTCAATCATCGCCCTGACATCCTCCTTAGAAGGCCGGCTCGCAGGCTTTACAGGCAGACTGGCTGCTGGTACAGCACGCGGGACGGTTGTACTGGAATTATTGCTGCCGGAACTGCCATGTACTGCGGGTTCCTGCAAATTCAGCTCACCGCAACGGGCACGTCGCAGCATCGTGAACAACCAGCCAACCGGGTTATTAAGCCTGCCAAGTCGCAGTTGTTCGCGCAGCATGTCAGCCAACGCCTTCGCTAGCGCTTCCGGCAGTGAGGCCATCTGGGTGGTGAGCATCTGCCGATCCTCACTGTTCAGCCCGTTAACAAAGTCTTCAGGCAAAAAATGCTCTCCACCCGGTACGTACGTTTTTTTATTCACACTCTGTGTGAAAGAACGTACGTTACAGTCCGAATTTCGGACTCCGGTGTAAGTCATTGATTTAAGGCTGAGTCCGGATTCCGGACTCGGCGTTTTCTCCATTAATGAATTACTGAGTCCGTTTTCCGGACTCAGTGGATCTGGTTGATTTTTTGCGCTTTTCTGACTGAGTCCGGAATCCGGACTGCGGGTCACAGCCTGGCGATTGCAGACCATCTGCTGAGGCGTGGACGGCTCGCTCAGGCGACTTTCGATAAGGGCCAGGCGACTGTGACGATGACGCATCCCGGGGTCCTGCAGGATATCATTCACCACGGCCAGCGCGGTCATCCGGACCGCTTTATTACGATTCTGGCAGCTCTCTTCAAGAAGCGTCAGCCAGCCCGGGTCAAAGGTTTCGGCGTCACGGTAACCCAGCGGCTCATCATGCTGCGCGTAGATATTGCCCCTCACGCGGCCACGGTCATCACGCACCCGCTTACACAGACTGAGCCAGCCGGTCAGGCGCAGCATCAGCAGAACGCGGCTCACCGTATCGCGTGAGGATTTTTCGGAATGCGCGGAGGCCAGCTGAACCTGTAGCTCGTCATAGGTCGGAAAGATGGCTCCCTCATTCTGCTGCGCATAAAGCCTGATCATCACCCAGGCGGTTTTATCCAGCGGTGACAGGCGCGTATCAAGAAACAACCTGCGCGGGAACGCATCGTGCACGTTTCCCATAAACAGCAGCCCGCTGCGTTCCTGGCTTACATCGCCGTTATCAGCGCGCCGCTCAAGATTCTGCTGCATTCTGCCAAGCGTATGCGCCACGATACTGTCGGCGGGAATGGTCATTTTATGCTCTCCTCTTCTGCCTGAGACTGCACTGTGCCGGGATAAACCCGGCACAGTGTGGTCATCAGCGGCAATCCGTTACCGGCGTATTTCACGGTTGTATGTCTCATGATCCATCAGCCACCACTGCCGGCCACCGTCCTTGCTCAGGATGCGCCAGAACGGTCCAACATCTATCTTGAGATATCCGTTCATGGTTAGCCGGCGGAACACTTTCTGGCCGCAGCAAAGTGCATGGAATAACTTTTGCGCCCGGCGGCGTACCGCCGGGGAAACCTGCTGACGAGGAGAAAAATCTTCCAGTTCCATCACGCCTCCTTACGTATTTGTGCGGGCGCAGTGCGGGCAGTGGTACCCGCCTCCCGGCACCACTGACATACGCGGCTCCAGACTGCTGTCAGGGAAAGACCCAACTGCTCCGCCGCGAGCATCATCGCCTCAAGCGCCTGATGGGAATCAGGAGATGTCAGACCTGAGGCTTTCCATTCGATCCAGAGCGCTGCGTCCTGAGGCTCTGTCAGGGCCTGAGTTCGCCCCTGCCGGGACTCGATGCCCATCAGACGGCGGCGTGCACTCACTTCTGAGGGTGACAGGCCAAAGTACCGGTCGATAAGCTCCATTGAGCCGCCGAGCTCAAGTGCACGGTCAATCATCATGAACCGCTTCTGCTCGTTCCGGGCCTGATTCAGCATTAGCCAGAAATTTTCATGATTGAGGGAGACATCTAGCACGGAAACGTGTGACTGGCTGAGGTAGTGCAGTTCGTCAAGACTAAGGTGACTTAGCGCACGGATCTCTTCAACGGACATACCCAGCGACTCGCAGCGGCGGATATTGCCGTTTTTGATGTCCATCAGCAGTGCGGAAAGAATGGCCGTGGTAGCCTGAGAGAGATTAGAAAAGTTATGCTGGCTCACAGGCCACCTCCTGAAATCGCCTGGTCGGCGACGAGCAGAACATCAAAAAGCCAGCCCGACAGGCAGGCACACCATAAAAAAACATCAGTCATGAGAACCTCCCCCTGCTGAAATCTGCCGGGGAGCCTGTTCACCACTGAGGCCATGATGAAGGTCGGCATCCCGGCCGGCGAGAAAACCGGCCATCCGGGCAGCGCTGTCACCGCGGCAGCTTCCCGCCTCACGAACAGTCACGTCGGCCAGTGCGTCTCCGGCATGGCGCTTTGTCAGCCAGCGCTGAAGTACGGTATTTTCCTCCTCAGAGGGCGCAAATGAACGCAGCACCTGCCAGACGCCGGATACCCAGCCCTCCCTGAACTGATCTGCACGACGACGGCGCGTACGCAGCAGCATTCGACGGGTACGATACTGTTCCATGTGCGTTTCAGACGCGGCGCGCAGCTGGCGCTGCAGAACGGTATAGATGTAGAGCGCCACCTCGGGTCGTTCGCTAAAACCATAAAAGTGAAGTGAACGGCGAACGCTGCTGGTTCCCTGTGAACTGACATGAACATGCCAGCCAAACCAGCAGCGACATCCTGTGGCCATGCAGACCACTGTTGCCAGAGAGCTCAGCCATGCTGGCACTTTATCTGCATTACTGGTCAGGCTCAGGCAAACTGACTCGGAGATGCCACTGAGAGAAAGCATGTCTGGCGTCATACCATGACGCTGCATAAGCCGCTGGGCCAGTGCAACCGCACGGGCGGCTTCATGAGGGTTACTGTTGCGCGTGCCCAGCGCCATCAGGCGGCGGATACGGGCTGTGACTTTTGCGTTATCCGACATAGCGCATCCCCCTGCTCCCGGTAGCACGGTGACGGTCCTGTTTCTCTTTGACATCCTGACAGCCAGCACAGAATTCCACGCCCGGCACAGCCAGCTGGCGAGCGACCGGTATGTCTGCTCCGCAGCATTCACAGAACGCTTTTGACGGTTTTACAGAGTGCACCTGCGCCCGGATTGCATCTATGCCGCGCTGGGTGAACAGAGCCGTACTGGCTTGCGCCATTTCATCGTTCAGATCATCAGACATTTTCCCCTCCCTTTGCAGCAAGTCGCTGCAGCTCACGCAGACGGCGGATAATGCGGATAAGACGCATTGTTTTCACAACCGTAATATCGTCGAATACGGCCACGTCAGCCGGAGACTGAGTACCGAAGAAATTCAGGCAGAACATAAACATATTGAACTGTTTGTTTGGGAGTGAGCCGGATAGACCCGCCAGGAAGAGGACAAATTCGCTGCCGGTTTCGGAGACGGCAAAGCCTGATGACTGAGGGTGTTTATCCTCCCGCACGTTGTCCGCACAGCCCATCGCCTCAGCAATCTCGAAGACAAGCCGGTAGGCCATATCCTGCAGATGCTCGATATCATCCTGGAGTGCCGGGATGTGCCAGATATCGCTGACGGGCTCAAGGCCGGTAGCAGCGAAGGAGACTGAGCTGACTGACGCCGGCAGAGGGTCATTTTCCTCACCAATTGCTGATAACAGTGTGCCCTGACTGAAATCAGTAAGAGAAATGCTGTCCGCACCAGCCGTTTCACCGGTAATGACTGGCCGGCCGCCAAAAAGGTCATCCTGGACTTCGCGACGCGGTTCACTGCCGGCGGTTACCAGTGCGTTTACAGGCAGTTCAGCGCCTGCGGGCAGTTCCGGAGCTGGCTCGGGACGACCGCGTGTGATCAGGGTGCCGCTGCGCAGCCCCGTGACCGGGGTTACGGAGTCTGTATCCGGAGGCAGAACAGTGACAATTGACGTCGGGGATTCCCGGCCTGCCGCTCTTTCCTGTGGTGGCGACATTGCCGGCAGCGGTGGCGGCTCACCAAACTGCTCACGGCGCTTCTGTTCACGGGGGTCAAGCTCAATCAGCCAACGATCATAATTGAGGCTCGGATGGGGCAGAGCTTTAACCAGGAGACCTATTAATTCATCGCGCAGGTGATCAAAGGAGAAGCTGTCAGGATCATTAAAATTCTTGCACGCTTCACCAAATACCCGCTCAAATTCATCTGTCGAATCATCGGATACGTCATATTTAGTCCATACTTTCTCAGCCAGAATTCTGAGGTTGAGGATGGGGAGGGCCTGCCCACGACTGAGTCCTCTTTCCAGAAGGTCAGGCATGTGCGGATGAAGATATTTAAGTGTATCCTCCATCCGGCTGATACTGGATGCGTGAACAGGATAGCCTTCCTCATTCAGGAGTTCAGACAACTCACGAAGTGAAACAGGCCTTCCCAGCTGCTCTTCCTGAATAATTCTCGCATTGTGGATCCCAAATGCTTTGTCAATGAAGCTCAGATCTCCCCTCACGTCGTTTTCAGCCAAATGTCCGACAAGACATTTCAGCCGCCCGGGCCACGGTTTAAAAATGGTGTGTATGCGATAGAAACGTTCATCGCCGGTTTCCTGCCATAACTCACAGAGAATCTGATATCGGGTGTTGCCACCGTCGCTGAAGATGTAAACGTCTTCCCCCTGAGGATCGCGGGTCACTTTTGGAATGGAATCCAGTCCGCGAGCACGCACGGAGGCTTTGATTTCTTCATAACGCGGATTGCGGCCTTTACGGGGGTTGTCTGGATTCGGGCGCAGCTGGTCCAGTGACAGTACCATTGCCATTTCGCTGACCGGCAACGAAGCGGCATCCATTGGGTCAGTGATCTGAGAAGGCGATTTACCCCGTTGCAGCATGGCAGCACCGATGTTCAGGTTACGAACGTTACTCATGCTGCTGTCCTCCCTGCGCTGGCCGTCAGGTCAGAAAATCGGGTGAAACGACCTTCATATTGCAGGCGAATTGTGCCTGTAGGCCCCTGGCGTTGTTTGCTTATGATGATTTCAGCGACGCCTTTATCATCCGAGTTTTCGTGATAGACCTCATCGCGGTAGATAAAAACGATGACGTCAGCGTCCTGTTCAAGAGCCCCGGAATCGCGAAGATCACCATTATTCGGACGTTTATCTGCGCGGCTCTCAAGCTGTCGGTTCAGTTGTGACAGCGCGACAACAGGGCAGTCCATTTCTTTGGCCAGCGCTTTCAGAGAACGCGATATTTCTGCAATTTCCTGCGTGCGGTTTTCCTGATCCGGGCAGCGCATCAGCTGCAGGTAATCAAGTCCGATAATCGATGGATGACCATAGCGCCGTGCGTTGCGTCTGGCGCGAATACGAAGCATCGCGGGCGTCAGTGAACCGGTGTCATCAATGATGAGGCGATCTTTGAGGTCCCCTGTTAACAGCCCATAAGCGTTTGACACGCGCGCCCAGTCTTCATCATCCATCAACCCACTCTTGAGGTGGGTCAGGTCTATGCTGCCCAGTGAAGCAACCATGCGCATCAGGATCTGTTCTGTTGGCTGTTCAAGACTGTAAAACTGCCCGTTTGACTCCTTTTTTTTCATTAAGGAATTAATCATCAAACTTATCAGCAACGCCGTTTTACCCATTGATGGACGTGCCGCTATAAGCACTAAGTCGCCAGCCTGAAGACCGCTGGTCATGGCATCGAAGTCTTCAAAACCTGTAGGCGTACCGGTAATACCGTCAGGGACATTGCATCGGCGCTCCAGCTCAACCAGCAGCTTTTCCATACCATCAATGAGAGTGACTGCCTGTTCAGGTTCAGTTCGCTCGGCAAGTCGGGTGATTTTCTGCTCGGCAATTTCCATTACCCTCTCAATATCAGCACCCGGTTTTTTTACCGATTCAGTGATTTCTGTACCAATTGCGGCTAACTGACGACCCTGACTGTATTTTGCCACTATGTCACAGTACGCAACGATGTTTGCCGCGCTGGGCGTATTCTTAGCGAGCTCTGCCAGGTAGGCAAAGCCACCGAGCTGGTCAAGGGCATCTTTACCACGGCTTTCAATACTTTCAGCCAGCGTCACGAGGTCTATGGGCTTACTGGCCGCTACCAGACGCGTCATTTCATGAAAGATGGCTTTATGAACCTTATGGAAAAAATCATTGGCGCTGAGGCGGATTGCCACTTCATCCCAGCGATCGTTATCCAGCATCAGGCCACCGATGACAGACTGTTCAGCATCAAGAGAAAACAGACCGGGGATATTTCTGCGATTAGAGGTCATCTTTACGTTCCCCTTCTGCAGCGAGCTCGTCAAACTTCTCTTTCCATTCGGGGAAAAGTTCGCATGCAAGGTTGTGCATGGAATCAAAGGCCGAATCACTTTTACGGCTGGTTTTCTTCTCGAGCCTGTGAACTGGCTGCCCTGCTGCATGACCATGTTTATAGATATCCAGGTCATAGATTCTGGTCTGAAGCATCTCAATAACTATTTTGTCCGAATGCTGACTGTAATCCCCGCCTGAAATGATGGCTTCAGCATGCTCAACGGTGGTTTTCGCCAGCACCGTATAATCCATACAGTTAACCAGCATGCGTATCTGCGGGAGTTTGATACCAAAGGCCAGATAAGGAAGGAGCTCTTCCATAAGAGCAACTGTGCCGCGCATGAATTCGCGGACATCGGGCAGAACGGGCTTCACCATGCCGATCATTTCACCGGTAGCGGCAAGAATAATCAGTTCCGACATTACCGAACGTGAACCCTGTGAATCTATCAGGATGACGTCATACTGGCTGAAAACTGGATTCGCCAGCGCATTCCGCAGGCGCACGCGTCCGTCAGCAACATTAAGCATGTAAGTAGGTAAAAGGTTGCGGGGATCATTGGAGACAATGACGTCCAGATTATCGATCTCGGTGCGGGAAATTATGTTTTCTGGCCGTGAGAGGTCTGCAGTCTGCATGAGCAGCTCATAGAGACCGCAAGGCGCTTCATATGCTAAGGGGTAGATACTGCTGGCAGTTGGCTGAGCGTGATCTCCGTCGATAATGAGGGTTTTGATGCCCGCATCCGCGAGAAAACCGCCGAGATTTGCGGCTTGGGTTGATTTACCCTCGCCACCTTTAGTTGAAACAACTGGAATCACTTTCGGTCTGGCACCAAGTGATTTGTATTCATCTGATTTTAAATGCATTTATAACACCTGAAGTTTATTCAGGTGAGATAAGCAATTTCACAACAATCAAAGCGGAAAAAATTAACACTTACACACGGGGATTGAAAATCCCCGTGTCCGTGGTTCGATTCCGCGTCCGGGCACCACTATTCAGAAAACCCAGCCTTATGGCTGGGTTTTTGCTTTTCTGCGCCGGCATATTGATTCGCTACATTGCCGGTCTTAGCGCTAAAAATTCGCAGCTGTATCGCTGCTATTTCTCTCTTTCCAGTCCCCCATTTGCGCGACGCGTCGCACACTTTTGCGATTGCGCCCAAATCTTTCCAGCGAATTGCGCCACCGGTCACGCCGCGTTGCGCGTGTCGATGTTAAAAAACTGTTAATCATAGTACCTGCCTGCCGTCGTGGCTTTTATTCTTAACTCTGCGTCTGCTGCATCTCACCGTGCCGGACGCATTTGATACACCGAATCGTGTCGCCAGAGGGAGTAATCGTGAACCTTCGTCGCCTTAAATATTTCATCAAAATCGTCGACGCGGGCAGCCTGACGCAGGCCGCTGAAAGTTTGCATATTGCGCAACCGGCGCTAAGCCAGCAGCTTGCCACGCTGGAGGGAGAAGTGAATCAGCAGTTACTGATCCGCACCAAACGCGGCGTAACGCCTACCGAAGCGGGGAAAATGCTTTACCATCATGCCTTCACTATTTTGCATCAGTGCGAACAGGCACAGCGCGCCATTGACCAGATCGCCGCAGCAACTGCAGAAGGCATGCGCAGCGGCTCCCAATAAAGCACGGATGCCGCCCCGCTGCCTCGCACTCCGGTTAAATTTCGTCAGCTAATTAGCACTCAACCCACACCGCACCGGCATCCGCCGATTTGACACACTGTTCCACCCAGCGTACCCCCATCAGCCCGGCGTGCACGTCCGGATACCAGAAGTCCTGCAGGAAGGCGTGATCGCCGCGGTCGGTGGCGTCCATCGCCAGCGCAAAACGGCGATAGAGATTCGACCAGGCTTCAAATAATCCTTCGGGATGGCCGCCACCAATACGGTCATCGGCCAGCGCGCTGGCGTGCAGATAACCCATGCCGCGCTCAAGAATCTGCACCGGCTCGCCCTGCACTTCATAGCGCAGCTGGTTTGGCTGTTCGTCCCACCACTCCAGACTGGCTCGGGCCCCCACCACGCGAATTTTCTGGCCGTGCATCGATCCGCAGTTCACCGCTGACGCCCACAGCGTACCGACCGCACCGTTGTCGTATTCCATCATCACGAAGGCGTTATCTTCCAGCGGCGCACGCGAGGCCACAAAGCTCTGGCGGCTGCACAGCAGACGTTTTATTTGCAACTGCGGCAACAGGGTTTCAGCGATAAACAGCGGATGGGTGGCCAGATCGCCCAGCACATAGCTCGGGCCGACAAAACGCGGATCGACGCGCCATTTGGTGCTGGCATTCTGTAATTCGACCGCTTCGTGATGAAAGCCGTGAGCAAACTGCATGTTCACAATGCGGATCTCACCCAGCAGCCCATCAGCAATCATGGTGCGCGCCTGCTGAATCAGCTGATGGCCGGCATAACCGTAGGTCACGCCGATGATTTTCTGCTGCGCTTTACACAGTTGCTGCAGTTCCTCAGCTTCAGCGGAGGTGAAACACAGCGGTTTTTCACACACCACGTGCAGCCCGGCGCTGAGCGCGGCGCGGCAGATAGCAAAGTGCGTATTGTTCGGCGTGGCGATGGAGACGGCTTCAATGCCATCAGCGCGCGCGGCTTC
>Ga0153917_1000224_pt1 | contig 47217 bp, 44 predicted proteins | sample TSFL001MetaG_FD_104695 | JGI IMG/M metagenome (GOLD analysis project Ga0153917, IMG submission 104695) | Attine ant fungus gardens microbial communities from Florida, USA - TSFL001 MetaG | ecosystem: Host-associated > Fungi > Mycelium > Unclassified | place: USA: Florida, Paynes Creek Historic...
ACGGTGAATGGCAGCTTGTGCTCCCACTCGTGCTCAAGGCACCTACGGCATTCAGCTTGCCATTCACCGCTCTCACTCCAGATTCTAATCCCCTCTCAAGACACAAGCGGGCTTGCCCGCGAAAGGGCCGGTACAGGAAACGAAACGGCCCGCCATGAAGGCGGGCCGTGTGGGTGCAGCAGACGACGATCAGCGGCGGCGGAACAGCGGCAGCGGCTCGTCGGTGGCGCCTTGGTAGGTCACCGAGAAGTCCTTCAGGCTCTGCAGTGCGTCTTCCGGGTCCTTGTCGGCACGGATGGCGAAGGCGTCGAAGCCGCAGCGGGCCATGTAGAACAGCTGGTCGCGCAGCACGTCGCCAATGGCGCGCAGCTCGCCCTTGAACTGGTAGCGGTCACGCAGCAGGCGCGCGTTGGAGTAGTTGCGCCCGTCGGTGAAGGCCGGGAAGTTCAGCGCGATGACCTGGAAGTGCCGGACATCGTCACCGATCTCTTCGGCTTCCTCGTCGCTGTCCAGCCACACGCCCAGGCCGCCGTCGCGGGCCTTGAGGGCATGGGCGTGGTCGCGCCACATCTGCAGCGGAACGATGTAGTCGTCGCAGTTGGTCAGTTCGTCGAACGAGGTTTCCTTGGGCAGCAGGTGCCAGGTTTCGTCGACCAGCTGGTTGTTCTTAATGATTCGCTGCATAGACGCGCTCCTTGAAGGGGTCGATGCCAATACGCTGGTAGGTGTCGATGAAGCGCTCGTCTTCGGTGCGTCGTTCCACGTACACGTCGATCAGCTTCTCGATCACATCGGCCATTTCGTCCTGGGCGAAGGAAGGACCGAGGATCTTGCCCAGGCTGGCGTCGCGTGCGGCGTTGCCACCCAAGGAGACCTGGTAGAACTCTTCGCCTTTCTTGTCCACGCCGAGAATGCCGATGTGGCCGACGTGGTGGTGACCGCAGGCGTTCATGCAGCCGGAGATGTTCAGGTCGATCTCGCCGATGTCGAACAGGTAGTCCAGGTCGTCGAAGCGACGCTGGATGGACTCGGCGATCGGGATCGACTTGGCGTTGGCCAGCGAGCAGTAGTCGCCGCCCGGGCAGCAGATGATGTCGGTCAGCAGGCCGACGTTCGGCGTGGCGAAGCCTTGTTCGCGCAGTTCCAGCCAGAGGGCGTGCAGCTGCCGCTGCTCGACGTCGGCAAGGATGATGTTCTGCTCGTGGGAGGTGCGCAGGAAGCCGAAGCTGTAACGCTCGGCGAGGTCCGCCACGGCGTCGAGCTGCTTGTCGCTGATATCGCCCGGGGCAACGCCGGTGGGCTTGAGCGAAAGGGTGACGGCGACATAGCCGGGCTTCTTGTGGGCGCGGGTGTTGCGCGAGCGCCAGCGGGCGAAACCTGGGTAGTCCTGGTCCAGCGGGGCGTAGTCGATGTTGTCCAGGGCCTGGTAGGCCGGGTCGACGAAGTGGCGCGAAACGCGCTGCAGCTCGGCTTCGGTCAGGGTGGTCGGGCCGCCGCGCAGGTGGGCCATCTCGGCCTCGACCTTCTCGGCGAAGACTTCCGGCGTCAGGGCCTTGACCAGGATCTTGATCCGCGCCTTGTACTTGTTGTCACGACGACCGTAACGGTTGTACACGCGCAGGATGGCGTCCAGGTAGCTGATCAGGTCCTGCCAGGGCAGGAACTCATTGATGAACGAACCGACCACCGGGGTACGGCCCAGGCCACCGCCGACCAGCACGCGGAAGCCCAGCTCGCCGGCCTCGTTGTACACCGGCTCCAGGCCGATATCGTGTACTTCGATGGCGGCACGGTCTTCCTTCGAGCCGTTGATGGCGATCTTGAACTTGCGCGGCAGGTAGGCGAATTCCGGGTGGAAGGTGGTCCACTGGCGGACGATCTCGCACCATGGGCGCGGGTCGATCACCTCATCGGCGGCCACCCCTGCGAACTGGTCGGTGGTGGTGTTGCGCAGGCAGTTGCCGCTGGTCTGGATCGCGTGCATCTGCACGGTGGCCAGCTCTGCCAGGATGTCCGGGATGTCCTCGAGCGTCGGCCAGTTGTACTGCACGTTCTGGCGGGTGCTGATGTGGGCATAGCCCTTGTCGTAGTCACGGGCGATCTTTGCCAGCAGGCGGACCTGGCGTGCGTTCAGCTGGCCATAGGGCACGGCGACACGCAGCATCGGCGCGAAACGCTGGATATACAGGCCGTTCTGCAGGCGCAGAGGGCGGAATTCTTCTTCGCTCAGCTCACCGGCCAGGTAGCGGCGGGTCTGATCCCGGAACTGCTTGACGCGGTCCTCGATGATCCGCTGGTCGTACTCGTCGTATACGTACATATAAGTCCTGTCTCAGGCTGCAGGCAGCTATTCGCGCGCACGGCCGCGCACTCCGCTTCGGAGCCGGAGCACGATATCAGGTTGTGTTTATGCGCTAAAGTGATGTTTTTGCATATGAAAAGAACTAATCGAACTAAGTGAGACTGACTGGCATTTGCTCGTTCGGGCTCGCTGTCCGCTTATAATCCCGCGTTTGTTTTGCGGGGATGTAAACGCATGTTCAAGGCCTTGTGCCAGGGCCTGTGCCTGAGCCTGCTCCTGGCAGCGCTGAACGCACAGGCCGCTTCGGTGGTGTTCCTCAATCCAGGTTATTCCAACGAGGACTTCTGGGTCGGCTACTCGCGCTTCATGCAGGCGGCGGCGACCGAACTGGGCATGGACCTGCGTATCGAATACAGCGAGCGCCGCACGGAGCTGGCCCTGGCCCAGGCGCGGGCGGTGCTGGCCGGGCCGCAGCGACCGGACTACCTGGTACTGGTCAACGAGCAGTACCTGGCGCCGGAGATCATCCGGCAGGCGCGGGGCCTGGGGGTCAAGCTGTTCCTGGTCAACAACGGCCTGACCGAAACCCAGGCGCGCAGTATCCGGTCCCAGCCGGACAGGTACGCAGAGGTGCTGGGTACCTTGACGAGCAACGACGAACAGGCCGGCTACCAGATGCTGCGCGAAATGGTCGCCGCGCTGCCGCCTGGAACCGGCCCGGTGGATCTGGTGGCGTTCTCCGGGATCAAGACCACGCCGGCATCCCAGCTACGCGAACAGGGGATGCGCCGGGCCCTGGCCGATTTCCCTCAAGTGCGTCTGCGTCAGGTGGTCTATGGTGGCTGGAAGCGCCAGCGTGCCTACGAGCAGGCCCAGTTGCTGCTGGAGCGCTACCCGCGGACGCAACTGGTGTGGTCGGCCAACGACCAGATGGCCTTCGGTGCCATGCAAGCCTTCGAGGAGGCAGGACGCAAGCCGGGGCGCGATGTGATCTTCAGTGCCGTCAACAGCTCCACCGAGGCGTTGCACGCGCGTATCGACGGGCGTTTGAGCGTGTTGATGGGCGGACATGTCACCTTGGGTGGCTGGGCCATGGTGATGCTGCATGACGATGCCCTGGGGCTGGCGATCAACCGTGACGGGCTGCAGGAGCACAAGATGCCGGTGTTGCAGCTGTTCGACCAGGCCAAGGCCCGACGCTGGCTCAAGTTGCTGCAGGAGCGCGACGACCTGGGCGTGGACTTTCATCGTTATAGCGCACAGGCGCGCCCGAAGGGGTTTCGCTATCCGTTCCTGACCGCACCTGTCAATTATTGAAAAGCCCTTGCTTGAGAGAAGGCCATTGCTGGGCTTAACTGCTGGTTGAAGTGCATTCCCATAACCACTACAAGAGGCAATGCAATGGGAAATTCGACCAAGTTGCGCAAAGCTGACAGCAGTGTCGACGCCTGGGCGATCCTCTGCCTGATCATCCTCGTCGTCGTGGCCGCCGTGTATTGGGTCAGCCACCAGTAGCGCCGTCTTTCAGACCTCTAGCGAAACCAGAGCCGCCCGCGGAAGGGATATCCGCGGGCGGTTTGCGTTCTAGGGTCTGTATGAAATGTGTTCGCGCGAAGGCCAGACAAGGCGAAACGGGGCGAGGAAGCGGCGTGTACTGGAGTACATGAGCATTCCGAGCCCCGTTTCAACGCAGTCTGGGCGAGTGCGGATACATTTCGTACAGAGCCTAGCGGGTGGTCAGGTGCAGGGCCAGCTGTACCAGGCCAACCAGTACCAGAATGAACACCAGGGTGAACAGCGTGCCCAGCGCGATGAAGTGGCTGGCCTTGCCATGGGTGAAATCGCGCGCGCGGTTCTTGCCGCTCTGTACGCCGAAGGCGGCGGCGAGGATGCTGTGCAGCATCTGCCAGAAGGTGGGCGGTTTGCCGGGGTCGCGCTCGTCCATGGTGGCTCCTGAAGAGTCAGCGGCAATCAAGGACAGTGTAGGTGATGGGCGCAAGGTTGCCTGTGCCGGCCTGGTCGCGGGCAAGCCCGCTCCAACAGGTGCAGCACAGGCCTGGAGCGCTGTGGAGTCCCTGTGGGAGCGGGCTTGCCCGCGAAAAGGCCAACGCAGATTTAGCTGTCGTACCCGAGGTTGGGCGCCAACCAACGCTCGCTGGTGCCGATGTCCTGGCCTTTGCGCGCGCTGTAGCGTTCGATCTGGTCCTTGTCCACTTTGCCCACGGCGAAATACTGCGCCTGCGGGTGAGCGAAGTACCAGCCGCTGACCGCCGCCGCCGGGAACATGGCGAAGTGCTCGGTGAGGAACACGCCGCTCGGGCCCGTCTCGCCGATGGCGGTGCCATCGAGCAGGCGGAACAGCGTGGCCTTCTCGGTGTGGTCCGGGCAAGCCGGATAACCCGGGGCAGGGCGGATGCCGCTGTACTGCTCCTTGATCAACGCTTCGTTGTCCAGGTGCTCATCCTTGGCGTAGCCCCAGTAATGCTTGCGCACCTGCTCGTGCAGCCACTCGGCGCAGGCCTCGGCCAGGCGGTCGGCCAAGGCCTTGACCATGATCGAGTTGTAGTCGTCGCCCTTGTCCTGGTAGGCCTTGGCCACTTCCTCGGCGCCGATGCCGGCGGTGGTGATGAAACCACCGACGTAATCGGTAAGGCCGCTGTCCTTGGGCGCGACGAAGTCGGCCAGGGAGAGGTTGGGTTTGCCGTCGGGCTTGATGGTCTGCTGGCGCAGGTGATGCAGGGTGGCCAGTTTCTCGCCCTTGTCGCCGTACACCTCGATGTCGTCGTGCTCGACTTGGTTGGCCGGCCAGAAGCCGAACACCGCGCGGGCGCTGATGAGTTTTTCGTCGATCAGCTTGTCGAGCATCTCGCGGGCATCTTCATACAGCGCGGTGGCCGCCTCGCCGACCACTTCGTCGGTGAGGATGCGCGGGAACTTGCCGGCCAGGTCCCAGGAGATGAAGAACGGAGTCCAGTCGATGTACTCGGCCAGCACGCGCAGGTCGATGTCGTCCAGCACCTTGACGCCGGTGAAGGACGGCACTGCCGGGGTGTAGCCGGCCCAGTCGTACTGCAGCTTGGCGGCGATGGCCTTGTCGTAGCCCAGGCGCTCGGTGCGGGCGCTGCGGTTGGCGGTGCGCTCGCGCACTTCGACGTATTCCTGGCGGGTCTTCTCGACGAAGGCCGGCTTGAGCTCCTTGGACAGCAACTGGGTGGCCACGCCCACCGCGCGCGAAGCGTCGGTGACGTAGACCACGGCATCGTTGGAGTACTTGGGCTCGATCTTGACCGCGGTGTGCGCCTTGGAGGTGGTGGCGCCGCCGATCATCAGCGGCAGCTCGAAGCCCTGGCGCTGCATCTCGCGGGCGACATGGACCATCTCGTCCAGCGACGGGGTGATCAGGCCGGACAGGCCGATGATGTCGCACTTCTGTTCGCGGGCGGTCTGCAGGATCTTCTCCGCCGGCACCATCACGCCCAGGTCGACGATGTCATAACCGTTGCAGCCGAGCACCACGCCGACGATGTTCTTGCCGATGTCATGCACGTCACCCTTGACCGTGGCCATGAGGATCTTGCCCTTGGCCTCGGGGGTGTCGCCTTTTTCGGCTTCGATGAACGGGATCAGATGGGCCACGGCCTGCTTCATCACGCGGGCGGACTTGACCACCTGGGGCAGGAACATCTTGCCGGCGCCGAACAGGTCGCCGACCACGTTCATGCCGCTCATCAACGGGCCTTCGATGACCTCGATAGGGCGTGCGCACTGTTGGCGGCACTCCTCGGTGTCTTCGACGATGAAGGCGGTGATGCCTTTGACCAGCGCGTGCTCCAGGCGTTTTTCCACCGGCAGCGAGCGCCACTCTTCGTTTTCGACTTCCTTGGCTGCACCGCCGCCTTTGTAGTCGTCGGCAATCGCCAGCAGGGCGTCGGTGCCGTGCGGGGTGCGGTTGAGCACCACGTCCTCGACCTTCTCGCGCAGCGTCGCGGGGATCTCGTCGTAGATCTCCAGCTGGCCGGCGTTGACGATGCCCATGGTCAGGCCGTTCTTGATGGCGTGGTAGAGGAACACCGAGTGGATCGCCTCACGTACCGGGTTGTTGCCACGGAACGAGAACGACACGTTGGACACACCGCCCGAGCTCAGCGCGTAGGGCAGGTGGTCACGGATGTAGGCGCAGGCTTCGATGAAGTCCACGGCGTAGTTGTTGTGTTCCTCGATGCCGGTGGCCACGGCGAAGATGTTCGGGTCGAAGATGATGTCTTCCGGCGGGAAGCCCACTTCATTGACCAGGATGTCGTAGCTGCGCTGGCAGATTTCCTTCTTGCGTGCGGCGGTGTCGGCCTGGCCGACCTCGTCGAAGGCCATCACCACCACGGCGGCGCCGTAGCGCTTGCACAGGCGGGCGTGGTGCTTGAACTGCTCGACGCCTTCCTTCATGGAGATCGAGTTGACGATGCCCTTGCCCTGGATGCATTTGAGGCCTGCTTCGATCACTTCCCACTTGGAGGAGTCGATCATGATCGGCACGCGCGAAATGTCCGGCTCGCCGGCGATCAGGTTGAGGAAGCGGACCATGGCAGCCTGCGAGTCGAGCATGCCTTCGTCCATGTTGATGTCGATCACCTGGGCACCGGCCTCGACCTGCTGCAGGGCGACTTCCAGTGCCTCGGTGTAGTTTTCCTCGCGGATCAGGCGGGCGAACTTGGCGGAGCCGGTGATGTTGGTGCGCTCGCCGACGTTGACGAACAGCGACTGGCGATCGATGGTGAACGGCTCCAAGCCCGACAGGCGGCACGCCTTGGGGATGTCCGGAATCTCGCGGGGCTTGTACTTGGCCACGGCCTCGGCGATGGCCTGGATGTGTGGCGGGGTGGTGCCACAGCAACCGCCGATGATGTTGAGGAAGCCGCTGGCGGCGAACTCCTCGACCACGGCGGCCATTTCAGCCGGGGTTTCGTCGTATTCGCCGAAGGCGTTGGGCAGGCCGGCGTTGGGGTGGGCCGAGACGTGGGTGTCGGCCTTGGTCGCCAGCTCTTCGAGATACGGGCGCAGGTCCTTGGCGCCCAGGGCGCAGTTCAGGCCCACCGAGATCGGCTTGGCGTGACGCACCGAGTTCCAGAACGCCTCGGTGGTCTGCCCGGAAAGCGTACGGCCGGAGGCATCGGTGATGGTGCCGGAGATCATGATCGGCAGTTCGACGCCGTCTTCCTCGAACACCTGCTGCACGGCGAAGATCGCTGCCTTGGCGTTCAGGGTGTCGAAGATGGTTTCGATCAGCAGCAGGTCGGCGCCGCCTTCGATCAGGCCACGGGTGGCCTCGGTGTAGTTCTTGACCAGCTCGTCGAAGGTGACGTTGCGATAGCCTGGATCGTTGACGTCCGGGGAGATCGAGCAGGTGCGGCTGGTAGGGCCGAGCACGCCAGCGACGAAGCGCGGTTTGTCCGGGGTTTCGAGTGTCTTGGCGTCGGCCACCTGGCGGGCGATGCGCGCGCCTTCGACGTTGAGTTCGTACACCAGCGCTTCCATGCCGTAGTCGGCCTGGGAGATCTGCGTGGCGTTGAAGGTGTTGGTCTCGAGGATATCGGCGCCGGCGTCGAGGTAGGCTTTCTCGATCGAGGCGATGACATCGGGGCGGGTGAGCAACAACAGGTCGTTGTTGCCCTTGACGTCGCTTGGCCAATCGGCGAAGCGCGTGCCACGATAGTCGTGTTCCTCGAGGCGGTAGCTTTGGATCATAGTACCCATGCCGCCGTCGAGGATCAGTATGCGCTCCTTGAGTGCTTGCTGGAGTGCTTGGAAACGAGCGCTGCGGTCGGACATAGGAACTACCTGGTCGGGCAAATTTCAGAAGGTGCTGAATAATAACAAAGCTGCACGGATTTTAGACGTGCCGGCCATTTGCATGAATTTCCTTCATGTTGATGAGCACGTCAAAAGCACCCAAGGACCGGTCAGGCAAATCGTGATGGCTTTCAAGAATCAGGACATTGGGCACATGGTGCATCGTTTACTTGCTGGCGCCTTCGCCCTGCTCATCAGCGGCGTGGCGTTCGGGCAAGCCCCTCAATCGAGCCCGGCGATTTCATATGCCCGGGACATCCAACCGATCTTCACCCAGAAGTGCGTGGCCTGCCACGCCTGCAACGACGCCGCCTGCCAGCTCAAGCTGGAAAGCCCCGAGGGCGCGGTGCGCGGCGCGTCCAAGACCCCCGTGTACCAGGGCGAGCGCAGCAAGGCGGTGCCTACCACGCGGCTGTTCTACGATGCCCATGACGAGCAGGCCTGGCGCAAGATGGGCTTCTACTCGGTGCTGGACAACCAGGGCAGCCAGGCTGCGCTGATGGCGCGCATGCTGGAGCTGGGCCACAAGACGCCGCTGATGCCCAACGCCAAGCTGCCCGAGGAGATCGTGCTGGGACTCAATCGCAACAACATGTGCCCCTTGCCCCAGGAGTTCGACGCCTATGCCGGTGCCCACCCCAAGGAAGGCATGCCTCTCGCGGTCACCGGCCTGACCGATGCCGAGTACAAGACGATGCAGCGCTGGCTGGCCGCCGGTGCGCCGGTCGAGTACCAGCCGATCCAGCCCAGTGCGGCCGAGGCGCGGCAGATCTTCGAATGGGAGGAGTTGCTCAACCGGCCGGGCTCCACCGAAGCCCTGGTGGGCCGGTGGTTGTACGAGCACCTGTTCCTGGCGCATATCCATTTCGTCGGCGGTGAGCCGGGGCACTTCTTCCAGTGGGTGCGTTCGCGCACGCCAAGCGGCCGACCGGTCGACGTGATCGCCACGCGCCGGCCCAACGATCCGCCGGGCACCGACTTCTATTACCGCCTGGTACCGGTGCAGGGCGTGATCGTGCACAAGACCCACATCACCTATCCGATGGGACCGCAGAAGCTCAAGCGCGTCAAGCAGCTGTTCTACAGCGGTGACTGGCACGCCACCTCGCTGCCGGGCTATGGGCCGCGTCACCGCTCCAACCCGTTCGAGACCTTCGAGGCGATCCCGGCGGTCGCACGCTACCAGTTCATGCTGGATAACGCCGAGTATTTCGTGCGTACCTTCATCCGTGGTCCGGTGTGCCGTGGGCAGATCGCCACCGACGTGATCCGCGACCACTTCTGGGCGCTGTTCCAGGAGCCGGCTCACGATCGCTACATCACTGATGCCAAGTACCGCGGCGAGGCAACGCCCCTGCTGGCGATGCCTGGCCAGATCGATGACGTGGGCAGTGTGTTGAGCCTCTGGCATGCTTACCGCGACAAGCGCAACGACTACGAGAAGCTGCGCCGCGAGGCCTACGCAGAGATGCCATCGCCGAGCTGGTCCACCCTGTGGGCGGGCAACGACAATGCGCTGCTGACCATCTTCCGGCACTTCGACAGTGCATCGGTGAGCAAGGGCCTGATCGGTGATGTGCCGCTGACCACCTGGCTGTTCGACTACCCGCTGTTCGAGCGCACCTACTACCAGCTGGCGGTGAACTTCGACGTGTTCGGCAACGTCTCGCACCAGTTGCAGACACGTCTGTACTTCGACCTGATCCGCAATGGCGCCGAGATCAACTTCCTGCGCCTGATGCCAGCCGACAGGCGCGGTACGATCCTGAGCGACTGGTACCAGAACAGCGGCAAGGTGAAGATGTGGCTCGACTACGAGGACATCGACACCAGCACCCCGAGCGCGCTGAAGCTCGACAAGGCAGATCCCAGGCGCGACTTCGGCCTGAAACTGCTGCAGCGCGCCGGCAGCCTCAATGCCTCCCCGGACCCGATCAACCGCTGCCAGGGCGCCCATTGCTCGCGGCCGCAGATGAGCGTCGAATTCCGCGATGCCGAGCAGAGCCTCAGCCGCCTGGTTTCGCGCCCGGCTGCCGGGCTCAAGGTGATCGGCCAGTTGCCCGAGGCGACCATGCTGCGCATCGAAGGGCAGGACGGTCAGCGTCAGGTCTACAGCCTGTTGCGCAACCGCGCCCACAGCAACGTCGCCTTCCTGCTTGGCGAGGCCTACCGCTACCAGCCGGGGCTGGACACGCTGACCCTCTACCCGGGCGTGCTCAGCAGCTACCCCAATTTCATCTTCAACATCCCGACCAAGGATGTACCGGAGTTCGTCGAGGACATGGAGGCGGCCCGCGACGACACTGCCAGGTTCGAGCGGATCGTCATGCGTTGGGGCGTGCGCCGCAGCCATCCTGAGTTCTGGCGGTATTTCCATGACCTGAGCACCTTCATCGAGGAAACCGAACCGGTGGAGTCGGGCGTGCTGGACATGAACCGCTACGAGAACCTTTGATCGGTTCGGTTGACCTTTGCGCATACGTTGCGGTCGGAAATGGCGGGTGGTCCGGGGCTGCTGTGCAGTCCAGTTCGCGGGCAAGCCCGCTCCCACGGGATATTGGGTGCTTTCGGGCACGGCATGAACCCTGTGGGAGTGGGCTTGCCCGCGAACGAGCGCGGTGCGCTCGCCGGACCTCAATGCACCGAAAACCGCAGGAACCGGCATGCTGTATTCGCTTCAGGCTCTCCGGGCGTTCGCCGCCTGGGTGGTGGTCTGCCACCACTTCATGCAGATCTTCTTCGACTTCCATGCCACCGGGCCGATCGGCCGACTGCTCGCCGAACGGGGCGCGGTAGGGGTGGATATCTTCTTCGTCATCAGTGGGCTGGTCATCTACCTCTCGACCCGCGACAAGGCCATCGCTCCCGGGCAGTTCCTGCTCAATCGGGTATTGCGCATCGTCCCGGCCTATTGGTTCTACACGTTGCTGATGGCCTTGCTGTTGCTGGTGGCCAGCCGCTGGATGCCGCACCAGGTGTTCGACTGGCAGCACCTGATGCTGTCGTTGTTGTTCATTCCGGCGGAGAACCCCGGTGGCTATGGCTTGTACCCAACGCTAAATGTCGGCTGGACGCTGAACTTCGAGATGTTCTTCTACCTGTTGTTCGGCCTGGCCTTCCTGGTGCGTCGGCGCCATCATCTGCTGCTGGTGACCGGTGCGTTGCTGCTGGTCAGCGAGGTGCTCGGGCGCCTGGGCGTGCTCAGCCGGTTCTACAGCAACGGCATCATCTATGAGTTCCTGCTGGGCATCGGCATCGGCGTGCTGTACCGCCGTGGCCTGGTGCGCGAAGGGTTGTGGTTGCCACTGATGCTGCTGGGTGTGGCGGGGTATGCCCTGTATCAGCTCGATGCCTCCGTGCGCCTGTTGCACTGGGGGCTGCTCAGCGCCCTGGTGGTGCTGGCGTTCGTCGCGCTGGAGCCGTACTTCCATGGCAATCGCGTGCTCAAGGCACTGGGCGACTGCTCCTATTCGGTGTACCTGATCCACGTGCTGGTGCTTTATGGCGGCTGGTTCGCCAGCCAGCGCCTGGGGCTGAACCCGTATGGGGTGTTCGCCGTCTGCGTGCTGTCCATTGGACCACTGTCGTGGCTCAGTTTCCGGTGGCTGGAGCGTGGCCTGTACCGGCGCATGCAGGCCTGGCTGTGCGAGGACAAGGGGCAACGCCAGGTGTTCGCGCTTTCCCGAGTCAAATACTAGGACTTTGTTCGAAGGCCAGGTTGGCGTACACTTGCCGACAAGTCTGTGAGGAACTTCCATGAGCGCTATAACCATTACCGACGCCGCCCATGATTACCTGGCCGATCTGCTGTCCAAGCAGAACACCCCGGGCATCGGCATTCGTATTTTCATCACCCAGCCGGGCACCCAGTACGCCGAAACCTGCATCGCCTACTGCAAGCCAGGCGAAGAGAAACCCGATGACACCGCCGTGGGGCTGAAGAGCTTCACCGCATACATCGATGCCGTCAGCGAGCCGTTCCTGGAAGATGCACTGGTCGACTACGCCACCGACCGCATGGGTGGCCAGCTGACCATCAAGGCGCCGAACGCCAAGGTGCCGATGGTCAATGAGGACAGCCCGCTCAACGAGCGCATCAACTACTACCTGCAGACCGAGATCAACCCGGGCCTGGCCAGCCACGGCGGCGCCGTGAGCCTGGTCGACGTGGTCGACGACGGCATCGCCGTGTTGCAGTTCGGCGGTGGTTGCCAGGGCTGCGGCCAGGCCGACGTCACCCTCAAGGATGGCATCGAGCGCACCCTGCTCGAGCGTATCCCCGAGCTCAAGGGCGTGCGTGACGTCACCGACCACAGCAACAAGGAAAACGCTTACTACTGAGGTGAGCGCGGTGGGTGTGGGGCGACCCAGGCGTGCCCCGCAACATCAACGCCTAGCAACAAAGTGTTACGGTTTCAACCCCTGCGACAACAGGCCGCAGCCCGTATTTAAAGGGCTGCAGGCCGATCCCTCCTTCGTCGGGTAGATGCCCTTGGGGTGTCATGCCAGAATGCCCCGGTTTTTCGTCGGTCCATCCCAGGGGCCGGCACCTTCCCTTTAAAGGATGGTTCCATGACTGATTTACTGACCCGGCGTGCTGTCGTCGCCGGGATGGGCGTTCTGGGGCTTGGCCTGCTGGCCGGCTGCAACCCGGCTCGAGGGCTCGAGTTCAAGTACGGCAAGAACATGAGCAACGAAATCCTCGGGCGCAAGTTTCGCCTGAAGGACACCCAAGGCAACGAGCGCACCCTGTCGAGCTTCTACGGCTCGATGCCGATGATCTTCTTCGGTTTCACCCAATGCCCGGCCGTCTGCCCGACCGCCATGGCACGTGCGGCGCAAATCCGGAAGCTGCTCAGGGGGCGCGACCGCGACCTGTTCCAGGTGGTGCTCATCACCCTGGACCCGGAGCGCGACACTCCCGAAGTGCTCGACGCCTACGTCAAGGCTTTCGACCCGTCGTTCACCGCCCTGACCGGCACCCCCGAGGAAATCGCCGAGGTGGCCAAGGAGTTCAGGGTGTTCTACGAAAAGGTCCCCGCCGGCGACACCTACACCATCTCTCATTCGTCCACCAGCTACGTCTACGACACGCGTGGCACCCTGCGCCTGAGCCTTGGCCATTCCCTGACCGCCAAGGAATGTGCCGAAGACCTGGTCACCCTGATGGAGATCTGCTAATGGCTGTTTCACTGCAACCTATCAAGCGCGGCCTGGCCGCCCTGGCCATGATGGGCCTGGCCCTGCCGGCCCTGGCCCAGACCACCGTGAGCGATGCCTGGGTTCGCGCCAGCGTGCCACACCAGCAGTCCACCGGCGCCTTCATGACCCTGACCGCCGACAGCGACAGCAAGCTGCTGAGCGTGGCTTCGCCGATCGCCAAGACCGTGCAGGTCCACGAGATGAGCATGAAGGGTGACGTGATGAGCATGCGTGAAGTCAAGGCCGTCGAGCTGCCGGCAGGCAAGCCGGTGACCCTCGACCCCAATGGCTACCACGTGATGCTCATGGGGCTGACCCAGCAGGTCAAGGAAGGCGAGCAGGTACCGTTGACCCTGACCATCGAAGACGCCAAGGGCGCCAGGCAGACCCTGGAAGTGCAGGCACCGGTACGCCCGCTGGGCGCTGAGGCAGGGCACGATCACGCGCACATGCACTGATCGGTGACCCAAGGGTTGCCACGCAGCCCATCGCGACACAAGGCCGCGCCCACGGATGCAATGTGGGCGCGGCCTTTTGTCGTAAAAGGGGCGCCCAAGCGCCCCAATGGCCATCCTGGGTGCTGCTCAGCTACGAAACCTTGGTAACGGTCGCTCGATGGTCAGCGAGGTCAAGGTCTTGCGCACCTGGGCGTCTTCGGCCTCCAGTGCCTTGAGGCTGGCGCGGATCTTCCCAGCCGCGGGCACATCGCCCTGCCGGTCGATCCAGTCGGCAATCTCCTTGCAGGCACTGCTCAGACAGGCTTGGCGCTGGTTCATCAGCGTCAGGAGGTTGGTGAGCTCTCTATCGGACATGGCAGGATCCTCCGTTCAGCCCATTCAGTGTAGCAGGGGTGGGTTTTCCTGCCTGGCGTGGAACCTTGTTCTCAGTGCTCAGCAATGACCTTCACCTGTCATGCGATGTACAGCGACCGCTTATACATGTGTAATCACTTGGAAATAACTGTCCTCGCATTTTATATGTCGAGTTTGATGGTTGTAAGTCTGTTGGTGCGAGCGTGAGCTGTATTTTGGTATTTATGATTTATTGCTGTTGTAGGAAGTTTACTACAACTTTGGTTTCGCGATATTTCTTGTTACAGGTTTACTCTGGGTATGTATTGCCTTTGGGGCTTGGTCAAACTACGGTGTATTTGCCTGGGCATTTCTAGGTAATGGATATCATCAAATACGCCAGAGGAAGGTTGGCTCTGGTACAGCAACCTCATGTTTTACCTGATTCCCGAGAGCGAGCAGAATGTGCTAAACGCTTGGTCTATGAGCGCCTCGACACACCTGGACGGGATATCAGTGAAGACGAACTGATCTATGTGAAGGCCTAGGGAAGGCGGGGCAGTATGCGTGGGTTGAACTTGAATGCAGGTACCCGAGCGCTGGCAGTCGGCTACTTTTTTTCCAAGTGTGGTGAGTTTGCCTTCGAAACAGCATTTGCCGTGGCGGTGGTGTCGATGGTCAATGCAGACCTGCTGCTGATTGGCTTGGTGTACTTCTTTCGATACCTGCCCAGCATGGTTTTTTCCCCAATTGGGGGATGGTTTGCAGATAATAGCGAGCGTAGACGGACTTTGATATGGGTGGAGCTCGCCAAGGCAGGATTGGCATTGGTGCTCTTTGCACTGTTCACTTTTTCCGTGCCAGCGTTGGCTGTAGTGACCCTTGCTGCTATGGTCATGACGGCACTGGATTGTCTATATGTACCCACGTTTCGTGCCTATTTTCCCGATATCGTCGAGCAGGACGAACTGCCTTCGGTCAATAGCGGCGTGCAGGTGGTCGAGGATATCTCGTCGATCCTTGGACCGTTGGTTTTCTCGGTGGTGGCATTGCTTTACTCCAGTGAGGTGACCTTCCTGTTCTTTGCTGTTTGCCTGCTACTGTCGGCCGCAATCCTTACCAGGCTTTCGGTAGTTGGCGATCCCGAACGGGTGAACTTCGATGGTATGGCGCTGATACGGGATGCTGTACGCAGTATTGGTCATATGCGGGCCTGCAATGCACCTCTATTCGCAGTGATTTGTTGCACGACCTTTTGTGCGATGTTCGCCACTTCCGTCATACGCTTCATTCTCCCGGCATCGGTACTTGAGCAATTCTCATCAGAGGCGGCTGTTGGTTACGTTTTCTCATTGTTGGCTGCAGGTACCGTGTTGGGTGGTCTTTTCTACACCCGGTTCAATCTCCGTACCTCGTCACGTCTTGTGTTGCGCTATTGGGGATTCTATGGCGCATTGTTCTTCGCCGCAGCCGTGGCGCTTCAGTTCAACCATTGGTTGTTCCTGTTGATCCTGTTTTTTGTGGGGTTCATTGGGGCCTTTGTCGACATTGCCATCGTGACCAATATCCAGTGCTTGTCGAACGAGCAGGAGGTTGGGCGCAATTTCTCGCTGTACTACTTCACTGCGGTGATCGGCGATGCCTTTTCAGGGTTGATTGCCAGTGTCGTCTACGTCTTGATCGGCCCTGCCACCTTCATCGGGATGACGTTCATGCTGGTTGTCGCGCCTTTGCGCTGGAATATCAAGAAAGGAGCGCTGGATGACCCTCAGGATCGTGCATAGTGCCGTTATCGATATGGCAGGATAGGAAGACACCGAGCTTACTTGCCTGACGGAGCATGAAAACTTGGCCGGTGCGTCTGCACTGGTCTGACGCCGAAGGGTGCATTGACTGAGCAGGTCACGCAGGCGGGACGGCGATGGGTATTGCCGTCAAGGTTCGACGCAAGGCGATAACCGGTTTGCAGTTGGAGCTGCCTTTTTAAGCTGTACTCCCGAGTGTTAGGGCCTGTATGAAATGTATTTGCGCGGGGGCCAGACAAGGCGAAACAGGGCGGGGTAGCGCAGTGCACTGGCGTACATGAGCATTCCGAGCCCTGTTTCAGAGCCTAGGCTCTGTCTGAAAAATACCGTCGCATACACCGCATGACGCAGGCCAGCGAGACCATTGCGGCATAACTTTTTGCGAGCTTGTCGAAGCGCGTGACGATTCGGCGGTTCTCTTTTAGCCAGCCGAACATGCGCTCGATGATGTTGCGCTGTCGATATTTGGGGCGATCAAACAGCCTCGGCAAGCCGGGCTTGGGCTTGCGCTTCATTGAGCGCAGCGGTATGACCGGCTGCATCCGATATCGGTCGCAGTAACGGCGCAAGGCCTCGGCGTCGTAGCCCTTGTCGGCAAGCAGCCATTTGCAGCGCTTGCGCGGACGACCTCGTTGGCTTGATGGAATGCTGACGTCGTCCAGCAGTGGCTGGGCGTAGCTAATGTCACTGGCTTGGCCACCAGAGAGAAGGAAGCGCAACGGTATCCCGTTGGCGTCGCATAGCATATGGATTTTGGTTGTCAGACCGCCGCGACTGCGGCCTATAGCGTGATCGGCAGGCTCGTCAGGCCCCCTTTTTTCCGCGCGCCAGATGAAGCCCGGGTTGCTCGAACAGCAGTGGAGTCGATCATCCAGGTGTGGGGGTCGATCAAGCCTTTGTCATTGAGTTTGAGGTGCAATCGTCTGAGCATCTGATCGAATATTCCGCTGTTTCGCCAGACTCGGAAGCGGTGATAGACCGTAGCCCAAGACCCGAAGCGCTCAGGCATATCTCGCCAGGCTGCTCCAGAGCAGAGAACCCAGAGCACACCATCGAGCATCAAGCGATCACTATTGCGGGGCCTGCCCCTGACGTGCGCTGCTGTAAACAGATCAGCGACCACTGCCTACGCTTCGTCCGAGAGTTCATAACGCTTTGCCATCACAGAATTCCTTTCCGTAGATGGTCGGCGACTGTACAAAACCAAGGCCGTTCCGGCGCCACATTTCAGTTTCTTGGCATTTCAGACAGAGCCTAGAAACGACACGCCTGCCGATACACTCCCGGCGTCACCCCATAGGCCTGCTTGAACTGCCGGCTGAGGTGGCTCTGGTCGGCAAAGCCCAGGGCGAAGGCAACCTCTGAGGCAGGCAGGCCGCGCTTGAGCAGCTCCCGGGCGCGGGACAGGCGGCGTTGCTTGAGCCAGGCATGGGGCGGCAGGCCGGTGGCCTGGCGGAACACCCGGGCGAAGTGGAACGGGGAGAGGTTGACCGCCGCGGCCAGCGCCTCAAGCGAGGGCGGGTCTGCCAGCTGGCTTTCCAGCAGTTCGCGGGCGCGGGCCACGGCCAGTGGTTCGTTGCCGGGGGCGGCGGGTTCGGCGCCGTGGCCGTGTCGTTGCACCAGCGCCAGTACCGCGTGGCGCCAGGCGGTTTGTTGTTCCAGGGCGCTCGCGCCGGACTCCGACAGCCGGTGCAACTGGCTGAACAGGGCGGCCAGGGCAGGGTCCTGGATCACACTGTCCTGGAAGTGCGGCATGCCATGACGGCCCAGCTCCAACTCATCGAGCACGCCGGTGACCCGCTCGTGCTCGGGGTAGAAACCGCGATAGCGCCAGCCTGCCTCGTGGGCCGTGGCGCCGGTGTGCAGTTCGTCCGGGTTGATCAGCACCATGCTGCCCACCGGCGCCAGGTGCTCGCTGCCGCGATGCCAGAAGCGCTGGGCGCCGGATTCGATCACGGTGAACACGTAGCCTTCATGCACATGCGGGGCGAAGCGCTGCTGGAAATACCGCGCGTGCAGCATTTCAACGTCGCCCAGTGCCGGGGCTTGCCAGAGGTGGGTCTGTTCGCGCAGGGGCGAGCTCATGTCAGCCAGCTGCGCAGGACAAAGAAGATCAACATGCTCGCCAGCATGCTCAGCAACACGCTGCGGGTCAACAGCACCAGGCCGATGGCCACCAGGGAACCGAGCAGGTAGGGGTTGGTGAGGCTCAGGTCCAGCTCATGCCCCGGCAGGAAGATGATCGGACCGCAGATGGCGGTCAGCATGCCGGGCACGGCGAAGCCGAGGAACTGCCGCGCGTTGGAGCTCAGGCGCAGGGGCAGGCGGGGCTCCAGGAAGGCGTAGCGGTTGAGGAACACCACCAGGCCCATGGCGAAGATCAGCAACCAGGTCATGAGCGGCCTCCGGTGAGTTTCTGGCAAGCGAAGCCGGCGCCCATGCCCAACAAACCGGAGGCCACGAGCGCGGTTTCCCAGTGCCAGTAGCTGAACAGCACCGAACACAGCAGCGACACCGCCACGCACACCACTGTCGGCAGGTTGCGCACCAGCGGTGCGATCAGCGCGACGAAGGTGGCGACGATGGAGAAGTCCAGGCCCAACCGGTCCAGGTGTGGAATGTTCCGGCCCAGCAGGATGCCGGCTAGCGTGAACAGGTTCCAGGCGACATAGAAAGTCAGGCCGACGCCCAGGGCGTACCAGCGGTTGAATGTCTGCCGGTCGTAGCGGCTGGTCAAGGCGAAGAACTCATCGGTGAGCAAGAAGCCCAGCCCCAGGCGCCAGCGCAGGGGCTGGCCGGACAGCACCGGGCGCATGGTCAGGCCGTAAAGCAGATGCTGGGAGGTCAGCAGCAAAGTGGTGAGCAGGATCGAGAACAGGTTGGCACCCCCCTTGAGCATGCCGATCGCCACCAGCTGCGCGGCACCGGCGAAGACGATGGCGGACAGCCCCTGGCCTTCCCAGGCGCTGAGGTTGGCCTCGATGGCCATGGAGCCGGCGAGTAGCCCCCAGGGGGCCACGGCCAGGGACAGGGGCATGATGGCGATGGCCCCATGGATGAAGGCTTGGCGGGCGACAGGTGGACTACAGGACATGGCGGCGGCTATGAATCGATAAGGTAGGCCAGCATGCCAGAGCCCGGGAGACATGGCTTGAACGTTCTTGCTACCAGGCTTCCCGGCTAGGTGGTCCGTGGTCAGCGATGGCTGGTCAGGTGTCTCTGGGCTGCAGTGCAGCCGTTGATGTCCACGGCTTTTTGCAGCAGCACCTGGCGATGTTGAGGGTCCAGGTCGCCGAGCAGGCGATACACCTCGGCCTGGTAATCGCGCTGGCGCCCCCATTGCATTTCCAGGCCCTGGGGCTGGCTGCGCTTGCAGGCCAGCCGCACCGCGGGCTGTGGGTAGTAGGAGGAGTAGCGGGTGGCCATGCCCGGGATCGCCTCCAGCGCCTCACGGTACGCGGGGCTGGCATTGTAGGGCGGACACCAGGTCGCAATTGCCGGGGCCGGTGGTGCGAAGCCCTGTCGCAGGCTGGCCTCGAGCAATGGACAGGCCGCATCGGGTATCTGGGCCGCCGGCAGGTAGGTCATGTAGTACAGGGCCAAGCGGTATTGGGCGACCGGGTGGTCAAGCGCCACTGATTTTTTCAGCAGCGCCACGGCGGTAGGCAGCGTTCGCGCCATGGCCTGGCCCTGGCGGCTGAGTTCCGGGTCGGTACCCGTGGCAGTGCGCAGCGGGCTGGGGCTGTCGTCGTAGGCATCGGCCTGTTCGAGCAGGGGTAGGGCCTGGCGGTAGAGCAGGTCGGCATGGGGGTCGATCCGCACCTCCAACGCCTGGGCGTCGGGCGTGAGCAAGGCCATGAGCAAGGGCGGCCAGAAGAAGGCGCGATTCACAGGCGTGTCTCGCAGACGGACTGGCCGAGGCGGATAGCCAGATACGGCGGGACGGCTTCGATGATCATGGCAGCTACGCATTTACCTCAAACGGATCAGGAGCGACGACGCCGTATTCTAGCCATCGATCGATACCTGCCGAAAGACCAATCCTGTTTTGTCAGACGAGCTTGATGGGCGACGTCCTGGGGTTGGCGTGCTTTTCCTGGGCCAGGCCCAGCTTGGCGGTAATGACCTTGGCCAGGGCATTGTTGCCCATATCGTTGAAGTGCAGCCGGTCGACGAACAGCGTTTCTTCGAACGCCGTGCAACTGCTGAGCATGCAGTTCATGTCATAGCAGGCCACTTCCTCGGCCTGCTGCTTGATGCGCCGGAAGAAGGCCGTGTGCAGTTGGCTGTCGAAGACATCGGCCAGCAGCCGGTCGAAGTTCGTCGGCTGACGTTGCAGGCCTTCGAGCATGAGCTGCTCGCCCGTGGGGATGGTCTCCCGACACCAGGGCAGCAAGGGTTGGAGGATGAAGGTGAGGGTGGCATGGCCATCGGCCAGGAGGCGGTCCCATTGTCGCAGGCTGCGGCCAATGGTGTCGGCGGCGCGGGCCAGGCGTTTGTCGGGGGGCGACAGTGTCCATGTGGGCGCCACAGGTTGTCGGCGAGGCGCCAGGGCCTGACCCAGGCGGCGCCACAATGATTCGCCGCGTGGCGTCTGGGCGGTGTGCACGCCTTCGTTGAAACTGTTGAGCAGATCCTGGTAAGCCAGGGTGTGCCCCTGGTCGTGCCCGGCTGCCAGCACCTCACCCAGCGCTTCATGGGCCAGGGTGTTCAGGCCGCTCAGCACTACCACGTGGCCCACTTGCGGGAAGCGATGCTGATGGGTCAGGAACATCAGCAACTCCTGGGTGGCGTTGAGACCGCAGCCGGCCAGGCTAAGCCACACCTCACCGGTGAGTGCCGACAGGTAGGAGGCGATCGTGTGCTTGTCGGAACTGGCGCCGATGCCCAGGGCGGTCGAACCGCCGACCAGCAGATTGACCCGCTTGACGCCGCCGTGCTCGGTCACCGAGCAGCGTTTTTCGGCGCAATGGCTGTAGCGCATGCCGTGGTTGTCGGTGTTGATGGTGCCGGAGCGGTAGCTTCGCTCGTGCATGTACAGGGTGTGCGGTGCGCGGCGGCTGCCCAATACCAGAAAACGCTGATAGTCCTGCTGCAGGGGGAGCGGGCTGCCTTGGACATTCGTGACAGGGTCGATCGGTCTCATGGGCGCTCCTTTGGCACGCAAGGTCGGGGCAGGGCCGACTCAGCCGGCCAGTTCCCCGATGTTGTACGCAAGCCCGGCGATGGCGATAAGCAGCAAGGCGACGCCGGAGGCGAGGCTGATCAGGCGGTTGCTGCGCTGCGAGGCGATCTTGCCGATGGCGAAGATGTACAGGCTGAGGACGGCGAAATCGATGGCGATCCACAGCAGCGAGAGCACCACCATGCTTTTGCCGAACGATTCGGTGATCTGGATGAACTGCGGAAAGAAGGCGATGAAGAAGATGATGTCCTTGGGGTTGGAAATGCCCACCATGAACCCTTGGAGCAGCCCGCCACGCCCTGGTTGCTCGGGCGCCGAAGCTGGCGTTTCGGGGGCGGCGGCCTGGAGGGCTTCCCTGAGGGTGCCGATGGCGATGTAGCCGATGAACAGGCAGCCCAGCAGGCTCAGGCCGCCGAGCCAGGCTTTGTCGATGGCGGCGCTGGTCATGATGATCCAGGCAGCGGCGCCGATCAGCACCAGCGAGGCCCAGTTGGTGCCGACGGCGGTGAACAGCGCCTTGCGCGAACCCGAGGCAGCCGCGGTGTTGACGATCAATGCCACGACCGGGCCGGGGGTGGCGATCAGCAGCAGGACGGTGAGGGCGTAGGTGGCGATGAGTGCGGTGTTCACGGTCAATTCTCGATCTGGGGTTCGGCTGTTGCATGGGTGTGGAACGGGCAGTGCGCAGGGTTCAGCGAACCCGGCTCCTGGAGTTGGTACTGGCGCCATTCGAAATTGTCGCCCTGGCCGAAGAAGCCCAGGGTGTCGGGGACGACGCCATTGTTGTAATGGCGGACCCGCTCGCGAATGCGCGCCCGGATGCGTCGGCCGCTTTCGGTGGCGGCGCTGGCGACTTCATCGAAGCTTTCCCGGGGGTTGATGACGAAGGCGATGTGCTCGCCCAGGTTGCGGCTTTGCATTTGCCGGTGAGCCGGGAAGTTCATGTTGATGAACAAGGGCATGCCGGCGAAGCAGAACGACCAGCCACTGTCGTGGGGATCGGTCGGCACCTCCCGGGGCCAGGGGCGAGGATCATGGGCATGGACTTGCTGGAGTACCGACCAGGCCAGTCCCTGCTGTTCGGCCAGCGTGCTGCCTGGCCGGGTCTCGAGAAACACCAGCAGCGGGTTGCCGATGCGCTGGCGCAGTGGAATCGGTTCGAGGGTGTTCACGTAGTCCGCAAGGCCCCTGGCGATGTCACTCGCCAGGTGTGCCGCGCGGGCGAATACCAAGTGGCAAGTACCGGCAGCGACCGCCTTGCGCCCGAACAGGCAGGGAAAGTCGGGATCGGCGAGCAGGGTGCGAAAGTGTGCGAGGGTCCGGTACGCCCAGTGTGGGTTGTTCTGGATATGTTCGGCGGCCAGCTCTAGCGCATCCAGGCGATAGCAGTTTCCATAACCCGTAAACATGGTTTCCCCAGAGACTCAATGATTTCTCCGCAAGATGTATGCGGTTTCCTTTATATATTTGTTATTTACCTGCATTTTCTGAGAATGACTCACCGTTGTAAAACGTGTGGAACTATGACCTACTATTAGTCTTACTCATGCTTCGGGCGGATCGATGTCAGAACGGATTCAAGCACTCCACGCCTTGCGCGCCTTCGAAGTGGCTTCGCGCTATGGCTCCTTCACTCGGGCGGCGCAGGAGCTGGCCCTGACCCAGGGTGCGGTCAGCCATCACGTCAAGACCCTGGAGGCCATGTTCGGCTGCGACCTGTTCGAGCGGCGCGGCCCCAAGCTGCGCCTGACCGAGCATGGTCGGTTGCTGGCCCAGGAACTCAAGGTGGGCTTCAAGATCATCGAGAACGCCTGTTCCTTGCTGCGTCAGGACCGCTATGGCCTGCGCCTGAAGGCGCCCTCGACCCTCACCGTGCGTTGGCTGCTCAAGGCGCTGGATGGTTTCAAGAAGGTCGACAACAACTGCAGTGTGCAGTTGTCGAGCGTCTGGATGGACATCGACACGGTGGACTTCTATTCCGAGCCCTACGACTGCGCGATCCTGTTGGGCAATGGACGTTTCCCGGCCGATGTCGAGAGCCTCAGGCTGTTCGATGAGTGGCTGATACCGGTGTGCCATCCCGACTACCTGAAAGGTGCGGTACCGGAGCTGTCGGTGCTACGGCAGTGTGACCTCTTGCACCCCTCGCCGGACCGGCGCGACTGGCGGCGCTGGTTGGCACGGATGGATGCCCAGGACATCAGCATCGACCAGGGGCAGGTCTTCGATACCCTCGATCAAGGCATCTCCGCGGCCCAGCAAGGCCTGGGCATCTCGGTGGTCGACCTGGTGCTGGCCAGTACCGACCTGGCTGCTGGCCGGCTGGTGACGCCGTTCAAGCACGCAGTGGCCACTGGCGATGGTTACTACATGACCTGGCTCAAGGCCAGCCCCAAGGCGCGGCAGATGCAGCGGCTGCGTGATTTTCTGCTCGGCCAGGTGCCGCCGCTGGCGTACAAGGACATCGACTACCTCTACGGCTGATGACTGCATCCCGCCTGCGGGAGCAACTGTCCAGAACCTGGGGCCGCAAAGCCGAAGCCTGTCAGATGTAGATGAAGACCAGCACCAACGCTGCGACCACCGCCCACTTCTCCAGGTAGTAGCGGGTGCGGTTGCGTTTTTTCAGGGCCTTGCCGCGTTCGCGGATCTTGTAGATGCGGGTGAACAGGCGGTTGATGCCGCCGGTCTTGTCGTTGGCATCGTTGGGCGCGGCGGCGGCGGCCATGACATTGCGGCTGAACCAGCGGTTGAAGGCGGTCGCCCAGCGGTACTTGAGCGGGCGCTCCACGTCGCAGAACAGGATGATGCGGTTGTGCTCGGTGGTGTTGGCGGCGTAGTGAATGTAGGTCTCGTCGAACATCACCGCTTCGCCGTCGCGCCAGGAGTACTTCTCGCCGTCCACATCGATGTAGCAGCCATCGTCGTTCGGCGTGTCCAGGCCCAGGTGGTAGCGATAGGAGCCGGCATAGGGATCGCGGTGACGCACCAGCTTGGCGCCCGGCGGCAAGGTGGCGAACATCGCGGCCTTGACCGTGCCGATGCCTTGCAGCAGCTCGGTGGTGCGTGGGCACAGCTTCATCGCCGAAGGGTGGCTCTCGCCGTACCATTTCAGGTAGAAACGCTTCCAGCCGGTCTTGAAGAACGAGTTGAAGCCCACGTCGTCGTAGTTGTCGGACTTCTTGATTTCACCGACATGCAGCAGTTGCTGGGCTTCTTCGCGGATTTCCTGCCAGTGGTCCTTGAGCGGTTGCAGCTCGGGGAAGGCTTCCACGGGCAGGTAGGGCTTGGCCGGGTGCCTGGAGAACAGGTACAGGAACGAATTGACCGGCGCCAGGAAACTGGAGTGATCGCCCAGCTGGCGAGTCAGTTTGTGGCGAACCCGACCGCGCAGGTGGACGTAGGCGATCGAGAGGGCGAAAAGGAGTACAAATGCAATTTTCATGGACGGCTGCTTGTCAAGATGGCCATGCCTCATGGCTTGAGCCCGCCAGCATAAACAATCATGCGATGGCTTTATAGGATTAATCTCACATTGCCAGGCAGACATTCGTACGAGAGAGGTACATGTGCGCCCAGTGCTCTGGCATTGATATCCCAGGAGGGACAAGCCGATGGCATTCGATGAACGAGACAAGGGGCAGCCCTTCAAGCGGCTGTTCTTCGCCCTGTCGGTCGGCGATGCCCAGCGCCGGGCCGTTGCCCAGTGGCGTCGTGGGTTGGGGTTGCGAAGTGGCAAGCCGGTACCGGCGCAGAACTTTCACCTGACGCTGCTGTTCCTGGGCGATGTGGACGTCGCCCAGGTGCCGGCCCTGTGCGCTGGCGTCGACCAGCTCAAGCGCCCCGGTGCCCCGATACGTCTGTTGCTGGATCGCCTGCAGGTCTGGCCGCGCGCCGGCGTGCTGGTGCTGGAACCCCAGCAGACGCCACCGGCGTTGCGCCAGCTGGTCTATGCCCTGCAACAGGCGGCGCTGGCGCTGGGCATTGCCGAGCAGGTACGCGAATACCGGCCGCACCTGACGTTGTCCCGGGACTTTCGCAGCCAGGTGCCGGAGGCCGGAACGGCGCCGGAGTTTTTCCTCACCGCGCGGCATTTCACCCTCTACGAGTCACGCAAGGGGGCCTACTGGCCGTTGGCCGAATGGCCGCTGGAGGACTGAGCCTTGCGTGAACGCAGGTGCCTCGTGGTTGTGACGCCTTGGCGTGACGCGTACCATGCCGGGCATTCCTTCCAATAACAAAGCGCACGCCACTGGCGCCGAATCGGCACGTGGCGGGCGTTCTTTCGTCTTGCCTGCGGAGATCGACAACCCATCCATGAACGGACCTATCCCCAACGCCGTCCCCTCGACCACGGGTAGCGGCAGCTGGCTGAGCGTCATCGCCCTGGCGCTGGCGGCCTTCATCTTCAACACCACCGAGTTCGTTCCGGTGGCGCTGCTCAGCGACATCGGCCGCAGCTTCGACATGACCACCGCCCAGGTCGGCCTGATGCTCACCATCTATGCCTGGGTGGTCGCGCTGGCGTCGCTGCCGATGATGCTGATCACCCGCAACATCGAGCGTCGGCGCCTGCTGCTGTTCGTGTTCCTGGTGTTCATCCTGAGCCACCTGCTGTCGTGGCTGTCCCAAAGCTTTGCCATGTTGCTGGTCAGCCGCATCGGTATCGCGCTGGCACATGCCGTGTTCTGGGCCATCACCGCTTCGCTGGCGGTACGGGTGGCCCCGCCTGGCCAGCAGGCCAAGGCCTTGGGCCTGCTGGCCACCGGCACCACGCTGGCCATGGTGATGGGTATCCCGTTGGGGCGTGTGGTGGGCGAGGCGCTGGGCTGGCGGGTCACTTTCCTCAGCATCGCCGGCGTGGCGCTGGTCACCATGCTGTGCCTGGTCAAGTCGCTACCGCTGTTGCCGAGCCAGAACTCCGGCTCCCTGCGCAGCCTGCCGATCCTGTTCAAGCGCCCGGCGCTGGTGATCACCTATCTGTTGGTGACGCTGGTGATCACCGCGCAATTCACCGCCTACAGCTACATCGAGCCGTTCGCCCTGCACGTGGCGCAGATCGGCGGCGAGCGCACGACGCTGTTGTTGCTGCTGTTCGGTGGCGCGGGGGTGTTCGGGTCGTTGCTGTTCAGCCGCTACAGCGATCGCTTCCCCCATGGGTTCCTGGTGGCGGCCATCGGGTCGCTGGCGGCGTGCCTGCTGCTGTTGCTGCCGCTTTCGGGCAACTTCTATGTATTCGCCGCCTTGAGCATGGTCTGGGGCGTGGCGATCCTGAGTTTCAGCCTGTCGCTGCAATCGAAGACCTTGAAACTGGCGTCCGATGCCACCGATGTGGCCATGGCGCTGTTTTCCGGGATCTACAACATCGGCATCGGCGGTGGCGCGCTGCTGGGCAGCATCGTCAGCAGCCAGATGGATGTGGCCTATATCGGCGTGTTCGGTGGCAGTGTCGCGGTGGTGGGCCTGGTGCTGGCGGCGGCGAGTACCGCGCGGTTCCGCCAGGCGTTGGGTCAGCAGAAGTGACCGTCCATAAGCGGCGCTGGCTGCACTCGCGGGTACCCGCGAAACAATCCTGAGCCTGCCGCGTCAGCCACCGGCTGGCTGCAACGCGGCGAAGCGCTCGCGCAGCCACAGGTGCAACTGAGATACCGCAGGCGACAGTTGCTTGCGGTGCGGGTACACCAGCGTCACGGGAGTCGGCTCGCCCGGGTGATCGGGCAACAGGATTTCCAGATCGCCCGCGGCAACGTTGGCGCTCACATCCAGCCACGATTTGTAGACGATCCCTTCGCCCTCCAGCGCCCAGCGCCGCACCACGTCGGCGTCATCGCTGAACAGCGGGCCGCTCACCTGCACGGTGCGGCTGCCCAGGCGCCATTTGTCATAGACCCGTCCCAGTTGCAGGTACAGCAGGCAGGCGTGCTGCTGCAGCTCTTCGGGTGTGCGCGGGCGGCCATGACGGGCCAGGTAGCCGGGGGAGGCCACCAGCACCCGACGGTTCCAGGGCGCCAGGGGCAGGGCGATGTAGTTGGCTTCGGCGTTCAGGCCGTAGCGGATGGCCACGTCCACCGGATCGCGGGAAAAGTCGGCGACCTGGTCGGAGAGAAAGAAGCGCAGGCTCAGGCCCGGATGTTCCCGGCGAAACGCGCTGAGCCAGGGCAGCAGGATGTTGCGCCCAAGATCCGAGGGGGCTGATACCTGCAGTACGCCGCGCAGGCTGCTGTGGGCGCCGTGCAGGTTGTCGCGGCCCTGGCGCAGGGTGTCCAGCACGCTGTTGGCGGTGGGCAGGTACAGCTCGCCTTCGGCGGTCAAGCGCAGGCTGCGGGTGGTCCGGGTGAACAGGCGCACATCCAGTTCACGCTCCAGGCGTTTGATCGCCGCCGCCACCTGGCCGGGGAGCAGGCCGGCTTCAAGGGCGGCGGCGGTGAAGCTGCCCAGGGCGCTGCTGCGCACGAACAGTTCAAGATCGGTAAGGCGCAGCATTTTCACTCCAGGGATGAAAGTGTTGCTGCATTGTGCGGCTTTTTCTTTTTAACGGGAAAGATAAGATGCGCGACAAATCCGTTCTCTTGAGGAGTTGTCTTGATGGATACCGTTTCCCTGGCCAAGCGCCGCTACACCACCAAAGCCTACGATGCCAGCCGCCGCATTCCCCAGGCGACCGTCGATGCGCTGCTCGAACAACTGCGTCACAGCCCGTCGTCGGTCAACTCCCAGCCTTGGCACTTCGTGGTGGCCGACACCGCCGAAGGCAAGGGGCGTCTGGTCAAGGCGACTGAAGGCCGTTTTGCCTACAACTCTGCGAAGATCCTCGATGCCTCCCACGTCATCGTGTTCTGCACCCGCACCGACATGACCGAAGCACATCTGAACGCAGTGCTCGACCAGGAACAGGCCGATGGCCGTTTCCGTGACGAGCAGGCCCGCGCCGGGCAGAACCAGAGCCGTCGCGGCTACGTCGACCTGCACCGCTTCGACCAGAAAGACTTGCAGCACTGGATGGAGAAGCAGACCTACCTGGCCTTGGGCACCGCGCTGCTCGGTGCTGCCGCCCACGGGCTGGATGCCACGCCCATCGAAGGGTTCGACAGCAAGGCGCTGGACGCCGAGCTGGGCCTGCGCGAGCAAGGCTTCACCAGCGTGGTGCTGCTGAGCCTGGGCTATCGCAGCGAGAGCGATTTCAACGCCGGGTTGAACAAGTCGCGTCTGCCGGCCTCGACGGTGTTCACCTTCCTCTGAAGCCGCTGGCGAGCCGGCCTTTCTAGACCTGATCGTGCTGGAGCGCGGGGCGTCTAGCCGTTGTCCTGCGACAGCGGCCTGGCCACATGCTCCAGCGGGCGGCGCTCGGCGGCGGTGCCCCAGCGCGCCTGCACCAGCGCTGCGAAGACCATCAGGCTGGCCCCCAGCAGATACCCATACAGCACGTTGATCCGCTCGCCGGTTTCGATCAGCGCGCCGAACAACGTCGGCCCGATCAGGCCACCCAGGCCCGTGCCGAAGGCGTAGAACACGGCAATGGCCAGGGCCCGGATCTCCAGGGGAAAGGTTTCGGCGACGGTGAGGTAGGCGGAACTGGCGGCGGCGGAGGCGAAAAAGAAAATCACCATCCAGGCCGCCGTTTGCTCTGTGACATCGAGCAGGCCTTGCTCGAATCCATACCCACTGATGGCCAGCAGTACACCGGAGATCAGGTAGGTGGCGCTGATCATGACGCGGCGACCCAGCACATCGAACAATCGCCCCAGCAGCAATGGCCCGCAGAAATTGCCCAGCGCGAACGGCAGCACGTACCAGCCGACACGCTCGGACGGCACGCCATAGAAGTCGGTGAGCACCAGCGCATAGGTGAAGAAAATGGCGTTGTAGAAGAACGCCTGGGCGCTGAGCAAGGTCAGGCCGACCAGGGCGCGGCGCCGGTGCGCGACGAACAGGCAGCGCATGACTTCGCCCAGGGGCGTGTGGTCGCGGGCGCGCAGGCGCAAGGGTGGGGTATCGACGGTAGGTAGCGCGATGCCACGCGCATGCAATTGGCGTTCGATATCGGTGACGATGCGCTCGGCGCGCTCGGGTTGGCCATGGACCATCAGCCAGCGCGGGCTCTCTGGGATCCACAGGCGCATCAGCATGATCGCCAGGCCCAGCACCGCACCGATGCCGAAGCACAGGCGCCAACCCAGGTCGCCGCCGACCCGTGCCGGGTCGAGCAGAATCACCGCACCCACCGCACCGACGGCGGCGCCCAGCCAGAACGTGCCGTTGATGACCAGGTCCACCCAGCCGCGATAGCGGGCGGGGGTGAACTCCTGGATGGTCGAGTTGATGGCGGTGTACTCGCCGCCGATGCCGGCCCCGGTGAGGAAGCGCAACAGCAAGAAGCTGCCCAGGTTCCACGAAAACGCGGTGGCGGCCGTGGCGCCGATGTACAGCGCCAGGGTGACGAAGAACAGCCTGCGCCGACCCAGGCGGTCGGTCAGCCAGCCGAAGAACAAGGCGCCGAGCACGGCTCCGGCGATGTAGGCGGCGCCCGCCAGGCCGATCTGGGTGTTGCTCATGCCCAGCGCCGGGCTGTCCTTGAGGGCGCCGGATACCGAGCCCGCCAGGGTGACTTCGAGCCCGTCCAGCAACCAGGTGATGCCCAGGGCCATCACCAGCAGGGTGTGGAAACGGGTCCAGGGCAGGCGGTCGAGGCGGGCGGGGATGTCGGTGTGGTAGAGGCGCCCGGCCGAGGTGGGGCGCGAGGGTTGGTTCACCTGGGCGGGCTCCGGTCTGCTGGCGGTATGTGCCTGGCAGTGGAGCCCTTTTCAGAGGGCGGAGTTCACTTCAGCAGCGTCGAGGCGCCCGATAGCACTCCGCTCTCAGGCCGGGACAGTCACCACAAGGCTACAGAAGCGGCGCTCACCACGCGCCCGAACACCTCGATGGCCTTGTCCACCTGCGCTTCGCTGGTGAACCGCCCCAGGCTGATCCGCACGCTGTTGCGTGCCCGTGCTTCCTCCAGGCCCAGGGCCAGCAATACATGGGAGGCCGCATTGCTCGCCGAATTGCACGCCGAGGTCGAAGACACGGCCAGCTCACCGGCCAATGTCGCGCTGTTGAAGCCCTTGGCGTCTATGCACAGGTTCAGTGTATGGGGAATGCGCTGCAGGGCGCAGCCATTGAGGCTCACCCCGGGCAGGGCGAGCAGCCCTTTGCGCAGGCGTTCGCTGAGCTGGCCGATGCGTTGATGTTCGCTGTCGCCGGGGGCGCCGGCCAGGGCGAAGGCGCTGCCCATGCCGACGATCTGGTGGGTCGCCAGCGTGCCGGAACGCAGGCCACGCTCATGGCCGCCGCCATGCATCTGCGCGCGGAGCAGCGGGCGGGCGCGCGGGCCGACGTAGAGTGCGCCGATGCCCTTGGGGCCATAGGCCTTGTGGGCCGAGAACGACATCAGGTCGACTGCCTGGCGAGCGAGGTCCAGTGCGACCTTGCCGACCGCCTGGGCCGCGTCCACATGCAGCAGGGCACCATGGGCGCGCACCTGTTCGCCGATGGCGGCGAAGTCGGTGATCGTGCCCAGTTCGTTGTTGACCGCCATCAGCGACACCAGTCGGGTGTCTTCGCGCAGCACCGCCTGCACTGCCTGCGGCTGGATCAGGCCGTCCGCATCCGGTGCCAGGCGGGTGACCGCCCAGCCCAGGCGCTCCAGCTCGGCCACGGTGTCCAGCACGGCCTTGTGTTCCAGCTGGCTGGTGATCAGGTGGCCGGGTTGGCCGACACCCTGTGCGATACCTTTGAGCGCCAGGTTGTTGGACTCGGTGGCACCGGAGGTCCAGACCAGGTCGGCCGGGTCGGCACCCACGCGCTCGGCTACCTGGCGGCGAGCCTGTTCCACCCGTTCGCGGGCGGCCTGGCCATACGCATGGCCGCTGGAAGCCGGGTTGCCGAAGTGCGACTCCTGGCCAAGGCAGGTGACCATCGCCTCGATCACGCGAGTGTCGACAGGGGTGGTGGCGGCGTAATCGAAGTAGAGCGGGGTGCTGGGCATGATGGAAGGTCCGTGCATGTCGCCATGAGGTGGCGATCGATGGAACCATCGTACCCAGCGGGCTGGAGATGCTTTTTGCCTTATTGACGGGCTATCTCGATGCGGCGGGAAAGATTTTCTCAAGAGGGTGGTTTTGTAGGAAATATTTCTCTCGACGCTCGATGGCCTCTCGGCCGTTTTGAAGTTTCAGGCCGGGTCGAGGTGTTTCTCTTCCTCTGTCGCCACCCGCGCGCACAGGTCGATGATCTGCTCGCGCATCCAGCGGTTGGCCGGGTCCTGGTCGGTGCTTTCGTGCCAGTACAGGTGGGTTTCCAGTGGCGGCACGTCCACCGGCAGCGGCAGGTGGCGCAGCTGGTGACGCCGGGCGAAGCGCTCGGGAACGGTCATCACCATGTCGGTCTGTTGCAGCACCTGGGACGCCATCAGGTAGTGCTGCGAGCGCAGGGCGATCTTGCGCTGCACGCCCATCTTGCCCAGGGCCAGGTCCACGTAGCCAAGGCCGTTGCGGCGGCTGGAGATATGGATGTGGGTCAGGCCCAGGTAGTTGTCCAGCGTCAGCTTGCCCTCGGCCAGCGGGTGGCCAGGACGCAGGGCGCAGACGTAGCGGTCTTGCATGAGCCTGACGTGACGCATCTGCGGGTCGGTGTTCAGCGGGGCATCCACGGCAAAGTCCAGGCGTCCGGCAGCCAGTTCCTTGGTGGTCTCGCGGCGCTTGCACAGGAAGCTTTCGATCATCAAGGCCGGAGCCAGGCGCCGCAGGCGCTGGAACAACGGCGGCAGGATCACCGCCTCGGTGAGGTCGGTCATGCTGATGCGGAAGGTCTTGTTGGCCTGTTGCGGGTTGAAGGTGCGGCTTTCCTGCACCGAGGTGCGCAGCAGGGCCAGGGCGTTGCGCACCGGGCCGATGATGTTCTGCGCCATGGGGGTGGGCACCATGCCTTGGGCGGTACGCACGAACAGCGGGTCGTTGAAGGTTTCGCGCAGGCGCGACAGGGCGTTGGACACCGCAGGTTGGGTGATGCCGACGATCTGCCCGGCGCGGGTCAGGTTGGCTTCGGTGTAGATGGCGTCGAAGACGATGAACAGGTTGAGGTCGACCTTGCTGAGGTTCATGGCGCCGCTCTTCATTGGAATTATCGGCCGATCATATATTGCTTATGAATGTTTATACACGTGGAAAATAGACTAGGTGGATGGCGCCTGGGTGCTCTAGGCTCTGGCTCATGTTCTTCAGCCCGTGAAGGTAGCCTCAAATGGATTTCGCCTATTCGCCCAAGGTCCAGGCATTGCGCGAGCGTGTCACTGCATTCATGGACGCCCATGTCTACCCTGCAGAGGCGGTGTTCGAGCGCCAGGTCGCCGAGGGAGATCGCTGGCAGCCTACCGCTATCATGGAGGCGCTCAAGGCCAAGGCCCGTGCCGAGGGCTTGTGGAACCTGTTCCTGCCCGAGTCGGAGTATGGCGCGGGGCTGTCCAACCTTGAATACGCGCCGCTGGCCGAGATCATGGGCCGCTCGCTGCTGGGCCCGGAGCCGTTCAACTGCTCGGCGCCCGACACCGGCAACATGGAGGTGCTGGTGCGCTACGGCAGCGAGGCGCAGAAGCGTCAATGGCTGGAGCCGTTGCTGCGCGGCGAGATCCGTTCGGCGTTCGCCATGACCGAACCGGACGTCGCTTCATCCGACGCCACCAACATGGCGGCCACCGCCGTGCGCGACGGTGACCAATGGCTGATCAACGGGCGCAAGTGGTGGACCTCCGGCGCCTGCGACCCTCGCTGCAAGGTGATGATCTTCATGGGCCTGTCCGACCCGCAGGGGCCGCGCCACCAACAGCACTCGATGATTCTGGTGCCCACCGACACGCCGGGTGTGAAGATCGTCCGCCCGTTACCGGTGTTCGGCTACGACGATGCCCCCCATGGCCATGCCGAGGTGTTGTTCGAGAACGTTCGGGTACCGTACGAAAACGTGATTCTGGGCGAGGGACGCGGTTTCGAGATCGCTCAAGGGCGCCTGGGCCCGGGCCGTATCCACCACTGCATGCGCTCGGTCGGCATGGCCGAGCGTGCCCTGGAGCTGATGTGCAAGCGTGCGGTCGAGCGCACCGCGTTCGGTCGGCCGCTGGCCCGGCTGGGCGGTAACGTCGACAAGATCGCCGACTCACGCATGGAGATCGACATGGCGCGCCTGTTGACCCTCAAGGCCGCCTACATGATGGACACCGTCGGCAACAAGGTCGCGCGCAGCGAGATCGCGCAGATCAAGGTGGTGGCACCGAACGTGGCGTTGAAGGTGATCGACCGGGCGATCCAGCTTCATGGCGGGGCGGGGGTCAGTGGCGATTTTCCGCTGGCCTACATGTACGCCATGCAACGCACCCTGCGCCTGGCCGATGGGCCGGATGAAGTGCACCGGGCGGCGGTGGGCAAGTACGAGATTGGCAAGTACGTGCCCAGAGAGATGCTGCGCAGCGGACATTGAGCGGACGGAGCCTTTCAGGGCCTGGGGCCACTGCGTGGCCCAATCGCGACGCAAGGCCGCACATGACGGGTACTGCTTAATCACGCAAGGGAATGGTTCGAGGACGGTTTCATGGACGAGATCGGGTCTTGAACAATGACAACAGCACTCCGCCGAGCAACAAGCCGAACGTCACGCCCAGCGACAGCAATGCTGGCACCTTGCCCACCATGCCGTGGTAGAAGATCTTGCAGCCGATGAACACCAGCACCAGTGCCAGCGCATACTTGAGATAGACGAAGCGGTGCATCAGCGCCGCGAGGGCGAAGTACAGCGAGCGCAGGCCGAGGATGGCGAAGATGTTCGAGGTATAGACGATGAAGGGATCCTGGGTGATGGCGAAGATCGCCGGCACGCTGTCGACGGCGAACACCAGGTCGGCCAGCTCGATCAGCACCAGCGCCAGGAACAGCGGCGTGGCGTGGCGCAGGGCGGTGCTTTGTCCGGGAGGGGTGAGGTGCACGAAGAAATGCGCGCCGTGGATCTGGTCGGTGACCCGCATGTGCCGACGCACGAAGCGCAGCACGGGGTTGCTGGCAAGGTCCGGGTGGCCCTCCTGCCGGGACAGGGCCATCTTCACCCCGGTGAACAGCAGGAAGGCCCCGAACAGATAGAGTACCCAGGCAAAGTGCTGCACCAGCGCCGCGCCTACGCCGATCATGATCGCCCGCAGGAAAACCACGCCGAGGATGCCCCAGAACAGCACGCGGTGCTGGTAGCGGCGGGGGATGGCGAAGAAGCCGAAGATCATTGCCATGACGAACACGTTGTCCATCGACAGCGATTGCTCGACCAGGAAACCGGTATAGAACTCCAGCGCCGACTGCGCGCCCAGCTCGTACCAGACCCACGCACCGAACAGCACGCCAACGCTGAAGTAGCTTGCGTACAGCAGCAGGCTTTCGCGCATTTCGATCTCGCGGTTCTCCCGGTGCAGCACGCCAAGGTCCAGGACCAGCAGGCCGATGACGATCGCGATGAAGACCAGCCACAGCCAGGCACTGGTACCGAGGAACGGGGTGGTGAGGAATGTCTGCAGAGCCGTCATGAGCCCCTCCTTGAATGTCGACGTTGCCTGGCAACAGTGATCCGACATGGCGGCTTGGCAGCCGTCAGAGGGGCCCGGTATCACATGGGCTTGAGCCTAGTCGTGATCCGGGGGGATGCTGAATGGCGTGCTGTTACATTTCTTTGCGCAGTGCGTGTGCCTGCGTCAGTACACCCACACTTCGACCCGGCGATTGCGCAGACGGCCCTGTTGCTGGTCGTTGTCGGCCACCGGCAGCTCGTCGCCCATACCGGTCACCTCCTTGACCTCCACGCCCCCGCGGGCGAGTTCACGGCGCACGGCCATGGCCCGCAGCCGTGAGAGCAGGGCGGCGCGGCCAGGCGTTTCCTTTGGATCGCCGAAACCCACCAGCACCGCCTTGTGCTGCAGCTTGCCCGCCTGGCGAAGGTAGTCGGCGACCCGCCGTACATCGCGCAGGGCCTTGTTGTCGAGGTTGGCGCTGCCTGGCTGGAAGCGGAAATTGACGGTCAGGCGCTGGGCCTCGTCGGCCAGTGCCCGGTAGCGTGCAGGCATGTCGGTCTGGGCCGGTACGGGCAAGGCCTTGATCTGCTGGGCGACGAAGCCTTGGCTGGCGACGATGGCCTGGCCGGCGGGGCTCTGGGTGAACTCGGCCAGGGCCAATGCCTGCTGGGTGGCATGGGCAGGCAAGTAGAAGAACAGGCGTCTGGACAGCGGGTAGTCCTCGCTGGCGACCAGGGCTGGGGTCGGCAGCAGCGCTGGGGCATCACCTTCGGCGATGGCCAGGACCTTGGCGCCGTGCACGGCGGCCAGGCTGCTGAAGCCGATGGCCTGGCGATCGGCCTTGACCTGTTCGGCCAGGGTTTCGCTGGACTCGAAACGTTGCGCGCTGGTGGACAACGTATCGTGCCGTGGCTCCAGCACCAGTGCCTTGAAGGTCTCGAAGGTGCCGGAGCGGTCGTCGCGGGCGTACAGGCGGATCGTACCGCCGGGGACCCCGAGTTGCTCCCAGCGCTGTACCTGGCCGGAGAACACCTGTGCCAGTTGCGTGGTGCTCAGTTGGGCGAGCGGATTGTCCGGGTGGACGATCACGGCCACGCCGTCCAGGCCGATGACCTGCTCGGCGCCTTTGCCGCGCAGGTCGCCCAGTGATCGCAGGCGTTGGGCTTCGTCGTTGGTGATCGGCCGGGAGGCGGCCGCGAGGTCCGCCTGGCCATTGCCCAGGGCAACGAAGCCGGTACTGGAGCCGTGGGCGGCGATGGTGGAGCGCAGGGGCTGGCCCTGGACATCTGTGGCCTGGATCTCGGTTTCGTTGGCCTGGCTGCCCGGATGTTGCGTGACGGCGGTGGCGCCTTGTGCCGCGAACAGTCCCTGGACCAGCGCCGGGGCAAGGGTGGCTCCGATGGTGTTGGAACCCTGGATGCGCAGTTGTGCCGGCCCCGCGAGGGCCAGCAAAGGGAACAGACAGCACAGCAAGGCGAGCAGGCGAGGCATGCCGGAGACCTGTGGCATAAAGGTGCGCCGCAGATTACGACAGTGGCGTGACTGTAGGATGACAGTGCGTCAGCCAGGTGCGTTCTTCGCGGGCGCGAATGGCCTCGATCAGAACGTAGGCGGCGTGATGACCCAGATCACCACGGCATCCACCTCGCCGGGGTTGCCATAGCGGTGCGGCTCCTGGCTGGAGAAACTGAAGCTGTCACCTTCGTTGAGCTGGAAATACCGGTCCCCGACCCACAGCTCGAAACTGCCGGACAGCAGGTAGCCGGCTTCCTCGCCTTCGTGGCTGTAGCTCTGCTGGCTGTAGGTGCCCGGTGGAAAGCGCGAATGGAGGATTTCCAGCTGGCGATTGGGCTGGGGGGTGAGCAACTGATCGACGATGCCGTCCTCGTAATGCACGCTCAGGCGGCTGTTGCGCCGCACCACGTAGCCCTGGTCCTCAGGCGCGGTACTGGCTTCGCTGGCGAAGAACCACTGGATGGTCACGCCCAGGCTGCGGGCGATGTTGAACAGCGCCGGGATCGATGGGTAGGAGAGGTTGCGTTCCAACTGGCTGATATAGCCCGCAGTGAGTTCGCTCTGCTTGGCCAGCTCGGCGAGGGTCATGCCGCGGCGCTTGCGCAGGCCGCGGATGCGGGTGCCGAGAAAATGCGGAGCCGCGCCGCCGTCTTCGGCGGCGGGCGGCGGCGTCAGGGGTTGCTGGCTCATGCGCGTCGGTCCATCGGGAAAGCCGGCAGTATGACCAGCCTCAGAGCGCCCAGGCAACCGTCAGGCCGTCATGGATCGCTTCCTCGACGGTACGTGGCGCCAGGCAGTCGCCGATGCGCCGCACCTCGACCAGACCGGCCAGTTCCTCGGCCAGGGTATCCACGGGTTGATGGCCCAGGCACAGCACCAGGGTGTCGATGCCTTCGAAGATCATCGGCTCGCCGCTGGCGGTGTGCAGCAGGTAGACGGTGTTGTCGTCGCAGCCATAGAGCCGGGCATAGGGCGTGATCGCAATGCCCAGCCGGTGCAGCTCGCCGGCCATCTGGTCGCGCACGTACAGCGGCAGGTTTTCGCCGCAGTGGGTGCCGTTGACCGCTAACTGCACTTGGTGGCCTTCGCGCACCAGGCGCTCGGCGATGCCGGGGCCGATCCAGTCGCTGCGCCAGTCCACCACCAGCACCGAGCGACCCAGGGGCGTCTGGTTGCGCAGAACCTGCCAGGCATCGACCACCTGCATGTCGCCGCTACGCTCGAACTGCGGCCAGTACGGGGTGGCACCGGTGGCGGCGATCACCAGGTCCGGGTGCTCGCGCTCGACCAGGGCGCGGTCGACGCGGGTATTGCGCACCACGCGCACACCGGCCAGTTCCATCTCCCGCTGCAGGTTGGTGCTGGCGCCGCCGAACTCGCTGCGACGGGGCAGCAACTGGGCCAGTTGCACCTGGCCACCGAGCTGCGGCCCGGCTTCGTACAGGGTGACGTCGTGGCCCCGCGCCGCCGCGACGGCGGCGGCCTTCATGCCGGCCGGGCCACCGCCTGCGATCATCACGCGCTTGGCGGCCTGGGTGGGCTTGAGTTCGCCGTACTGCAGTTCGCGGCCGGTTTCCGGGTGCTGGATGCAGGAAATGGGCAGGCCGCGGTGGAAGTGACCGATGCAGGCCTGGTTGCAGGCGATGCATGCACGCACATCCTCGACCTGCCCCCGCTCGGTCTTGGCTGGCATCTGCGGGTCGCAGATCAGGGCGCGGGTCATGCCGCAGACATCGGCCTGGCCGCGGGCAAGGATCAGTTCGGCCTCCTGGGGTTGGTTGATACGACCGGTGACGAACAGCGGGATGTCCAGGCGTGCCTTGAAGGTGCCGGCTTCGCGGGCAAGGTAGGCGGGCTCCACCGCCATGGGCGGAACGATATGCACTGCGCCGCCGAGGGATGCGGAGGTGCCGGCGACAATGTGCAGGTAGTCGATCTCGCCCTGCAGGGCCTGGGCGGCCACCAGGGATTCGTCTTCGGTCAGCCCCTCGGGATCGCGCTCGTCGGCACTGATGCGCAGGCCCACGATGAACTGCTCGTCGGTGGCGGCGCGCACGGCGGCCAGCACTTCACGCAGAAAACGCAGGCGTTGCTCCAGGCCACCGTTGTAGCCGTCGGTGCGGCGGTTGACGCGTGGATTGAGGAACTGCGCCGGCAGGTAGCCGTGGCTGGCCACCACCTCCACGCCGTCCAGCCCGGCCTGGTGCAGGCGGCGCGCAGCGCTGGCGTAGCCCTGGACGATCTCGTCGATCATCGCCTGGTCCAGCGCGCGGGGCATCACCCTGAAACGTTCGTTGGGCACCGCCGAGGCAGAGTAGGCCACCGCCAGCAGGCCGTCGGCCGTCTCCATGATCTCGCGACCGGGGTGGAACAGCTGCGACAGCACCACGGTGCCGTGGGCATGACAGGCTTCGGCCAAGCGCCGGTAGCCGTCGATGCAGGCATCGTCGGTGGCCATCAGTACATGGGAGGTATAGCGGGCACTGTCATGCACGCCCGCCACCTGCAGCACGATCAGGCCGGCGCCGCCTTCGGCGCGGGCGCGCTGGTAGGCGATCAGCTTGTCGTTGACCAGGTTGTCGGTGGGCAGGCAGGTGTCGTGCCCGGTGGACATGATGCGGTTCTTCAGGCGCTTGCCACGGATCTGCAGTGGTTCGAACAGGTGGGCAAAGGCGGTCGACATGCGCGCAGCTCCGGTCGGTTGTCGTTTTGTTTTTCCATGAAAGTGTAGCTACGGTAAAAAATCAACTTGTTTTTTTACTGATGCACATCTAGCGTTCTCCTTGATCCGGCACGGGCCGACTGGATGTCGACATCACCCGGGCACCTCAAGGGGGGTCAACGCCCGGGCCAGCAAATGAGGTAGATTCTGTCTGTTTGAGGTCGCTTCGCGGTCCGATCGCGACACAGGCTGCCCTCGCAGATACCGGGGCGGCCCCATTCTTTTCAAGCCAGGACAACAACAATGAGCCCCACCGAATGGACCTTGCGCCAGGAGCTGGCCGCCTGCTACCGCCTGATCGCGCACTTTCGCATGACCGATCTGATCTTCACCCATATCTCCGTGCGCCTGCCCGGCCCGGAGCATCACTTCCTGATCAACCCCTACGGTTTGCTGTTCGAGGAAATCACAGCCTCCAAGCTTGTGAAGATCGACCTGCAAGGCAACCCGGTGGAGTCGACCCCTTACCCGGTCAACCCGGCCGGTTTCGTCATCCACAGCGCCATTCATGGCGCCCGTGAGGACGCCCAGTGCGTATTGCACACCCATACCCGGGCTGGCTGCGCGGTGGCGGCGCTCGAGTGCGGGTTGCTGCCGCTCAACCAGATCTCCATGGAGTTCTACGGCCGGGTCGGCTACCACGACTATGAAGGCATCGCCCTGGACATGGACGAGCAGCAGCGCTTGGTGGCGGATCTGGGCGAGCATTCGGTCATGATCCTGCGCAACCATGGCCTGTTGACGGTCGGCTGCAGCGTGGCCGAGGCCTTCATGCGCATGTACTACCTGGAGAAGGCGTGCGATATCCAGCTTGCCGCGATGCAGGCCGGGCAGGTGGTCGTACCGTCTGACGAGGTGTGTGCGCATACCGAGCGCCAGTTCAATGCGCCGGCGCGACCGTTGAAGGCAGGGGAGCTGGCTGACCCGGATGGCAATGCGCTGGCCTGGAAGGCCCTGTTGCGATTGCTGGAGCGGGTGGCGCCGGATTATCGGGACTGAGCACGACACTGTGCCTGTGGGAGCGGGCAAGCCCGTTCCTACAGGGTTCTACGGCGTTCGGTAAAACGGTGGGAGGCAGGTGGCGAGCGGGTGCCCGCTACCTGCTGGCACGGGAGTCAGCGAGCGTCCGGCACGATGATGTGAGCCGGTGCCTGCGCAGCGCGGCCACGGGCGATGCAGTAGTACAGCACGCTCGGCACGACCAGGCCGATCAGCCAGGACACGTCGACGCCGCCCAGGTGGGCGACCATCGGGCCTGTGTACAGCTTGGTGTCGATGAAGGGCATCTGCACCAGCACGCCGACGGTGTAGACGATGATTCCCGGCCAGTTCCAGCGGCCATAGCGGCCTTCAGGATCGGCCAGGGCAGGGATGTCGTAGCGTTCCTTGGTGATGAAGTAGTAGTCCACCAGGTTCACCGCGCTCCATGGCACGAAGAAGGTCAGCAGGAACAGGATGAACGACTTGAACGCGCTCAGGAACGAGTGCTGGCCGAGCAGGGCGACCAGGGTCGCGGCGCCGACAATGGCCAGAACGAACACCAGGCGTTGCAGACGGCTGATCTGCAGGTGGCCACGGAAGCCGCTGATGATGGTGGCAATGCACATGAAGCTGCCATAGGAGTTCAGCGTCGAGATGGTCACCTTGCCGAAGGCGATGCTGAAGTACAGCAGCGCCGCAGTGGTGCCCACGCCGCCCAGACCGACGATGTAGGCCACTTCGTGCCCGGTGAACTGGCCGCCGGCGATGGCGGCGGCGAATACACCGAGGATCATCGAGGCCTGGGCACCGATCACCGAGCCCAGGCCGGCGGCGAGAAAGGTCTTGACCGGCGAAGTACTGCTCGGAAGGTAGCGCGAGTAGTCCGCCACGTAAGGGCCGAAGGCGATCTGCCAGGAGGCCGCCAGCGACACGGCCAGCAGGAACGACGCCCAGGTGAAGTGGCGGTTGTCCAGCAACTGGCCGATGTCGGCCAGCATCAGGATGCGGCTGAACAGGTAGACGAAGGCGATGATCCCCAGCACGCTGGCCAAACGACCGATCCAGTGGATGACCCGGTAGCCGGCGAGGGTGGCAAGCACGATCACCCCGGCGAAGATCAGGATGCCGGTGCTGTCGCTCACGCTCAGCAACTGACCGATGGCCTGGCCGGAGAGCACCGTGCCGGTGGCGGTAAAGCCCAGGTACATCAGGCACACCAGGGCCATGGGGATGGCAGCGCCATACACCCCGAACTGCACACGGCTGGAGATCATCTGCGGCAGGCCCAGGCGCGGGCCTTGGGCGGCGTGAAGTGCCATGACCGTGCCACCGACCAGTTGGCCGAGCAGCAGCCCGATCAGTGACCAGAACACATCGCCCCCGAGCACCACGGCCAGGGCGCCGGTCACGATTGCGGTGATCTGCAGGTTGGCGCCCAGCCAGAGGGTGAACTGGCTGTACACGCGGCCATGGCGTTCAGCTTCGGGGATGTAATCGATCGAGCGCCGTTCGATCACGGGTTTGTTGGACATGGAGGCTCCGCTTCTTTGTTTTTGTGAGGGCGGGGGTGGCCATCGAAAAAGGGATGGGTTGTGCGCGATATGATCATGTATAGACAAGTTGGGTCAAGTGAAGCTTGACAAGTCGCCGCTCGATGTTTCCCCGCTTGCCAGACGTGCCGCTTGTATGACTGTTGTGCAAGGCTGGTGCCCAACTGTGCTGGTCGGTGAAAAAAGAATGGCCTTATGCTGTAACGAAATATGACTAGAACGCCTGAAGAAGGAAGCTCGCAATGCCGCTCAAGGACCTGCTGATTGCCCTGGTGGTGATCATCGCCTGGGGAGTCAATTTCGTGGTCATCAAGGTCGGCCTCGATGGCTTGCCCCCGATGTTGCTCGGTGCCTTGCGCTTTGCCCTGGTGGCCTTTCCGGCTGTTCTGCTGGTCAAGCGACCGAAATTGCCCTGGCGTTGGTTGATCGCCTATGGCGTGACGATTTCCCTGGGGCAGTTCGCCTTTCTGTTCCAGGCCATGTACAGCGGCATGCCGCCGGGGCTGGCCTCGCTGGTGTTGCAGTCCCAGGCGTTCTTCACCTTGGGCTTTGCGGCGTTGTTCCTGGGTGAACGGCTGCGTCTGGCCAGCCTGCTGGGGCTGCTGGTGGCCGCGGGCGGGCTGGTGCTGATCGGCAGCGAGAACAGCAGCCACGTGCCCTTGCTGGCGCTGCTTTTGACACTCTGTGCCGGTGCCATGTGGGGCATGGGCAACATCATTACCCGACGTTTTGGCTCGGTGGACCTGGTGGCGCTGGTGATCTGGGGCGGGCTGATCCCGCCGCTGCCGTTCCTGGCGCTCTCCTGGTGGCTGGAAGGCCCCGAGCGCATTGGCCATGCGCTGGGCAACATCGGTTGGCATTCGGTATTGGCGCTGGCGTATCTCGCGTTTGTCGCCACGATGTTGGGCTATAGCCTCTGGAGTACGCTGCTGTCGCGCCATCCGGCGGGCAAGGTGGCGCCGTTCTCTTTGCTGGTGCCGGTGATCGGCCTGAGCTCGTCGGCCTGGCTGCTGGATGAGCGCTTGAGCGCAGTGCAGGGATGGGGCGCGTTGCTGGTGATGGCGGGGCTGCTGATCAATGTCTTCGGACCACGGCTGGGGCAGCGGTTGCGGGCGGTCAGTGTGCAATGACTCATGACGGGTGGCGCGTTGTTCGCGGGTAAAATCCACAGGCATGGCGCTGCTGTACCTGTGGGTTTGCCCGTAAATTGACGTTCCATGAATGGGACGATCAGGGTCGTTTTTGCTATCTACCGGAGTATTGCTCTCATCAGTAGTGTTATATCCAGTCATCTGAGAGGAGGTTTCTCATGAAAAAGATTCTGGGTATCCACCGCAGCCCTCACGGCCACTGGGTCGGCGACGGCTTCCCGGTCCGCAGCCTGTTCACCTATGACAACCTGGCCCGTCACATCAGCCCGTTCCTGCTGCTCGACTACGCCGGCCCTCACGATTTCACCCCGACTACCGCGCGCCGTGGCGTCGGCCAGCATCCGCACCGGGGCTTCGAGACCGTGACCATCGTCTATCAAGGTGAACTGGAGCACCGCGACTCCACCGGCGCTGGCGGGCTGATCGGCCCCGGTGATGTGCAATGGATGACCGCCGCCAACGGCATCCTCCACGAAGAATTCCACTCGCCAGCCTTCGCCCGTAGCGGCGGCACCCTGGAGATGGTGCAACTGTGGGTCAACCTGCCTGCGCGGGACAAGCGTGCCGCAGCGGGCTACCAGACCCTGCTGGACAGCGACATCCCGGTGGTGGCGCTTGAAGGCGACGCCGGTAGCCTGCGGGTGATCGCTGGCGACTACCTGGGGCACAAGGGCCCTGCGCGGACGTTCACCGCCATGGATGTCTGGGACCTGCGCCTCAAGGCCGGTGCCAGCCTGCAACTGCCGATCGCCACCGGGCGCAATGCCGCCCTGGTGGTGTTGCGCGGCAACGTGCGGGTCAATGCCGAACGTGAGGCAGGGCCGGCGAGCCTGGTGCTGCTGGAACGCGACGGTGAGCATGTGCAGGTGGAGGCGTTGGAAGACGTGAGCCTGCTGCTGCTCAGTGGCGAGCCGATTGACGAGCCCATCGTTGGCTACGGTCCGTTCGTGATGAACAGCCAGGCGGAGATCGCCGAGTCGTTCGATGACTTCCAGGCTGGGCGGTTCGGGCAGATGGCGGGGGAGCAAGGGCCTCGGCATTGAAGTGGATCGGGCTGTGCTGCCGCGCTCAACCGGTTTGCCGCCAGTGAACCTCGCTGATCCCGTAGCGCTCGGCCACGGGCTTGCTCACCTTCTTGATCTTCTCGCGCCCGTATCGTCCGATACGGGCCACTCCCGCATCGCAACTGGCCCAGTGCCAGGCCTCGGCATTGTCCATCCATTCGGCACGGATCACGAAGGACTTGTGCTGTCCGTGCAGCTCATAGTCGATCACGAAGAGTTTGGCGTCGATCATCGGTGATCCCATTCCTTGCGCAGCATCGAGGGCTGGCCAGGTGCAAGACGTTCCGTGGCCTATCCGTGGGAATCCGCGTTCTGCACAAAAGTTTGAAAAAACGTTGCATGCAACGACGAGCGGCGGCTCCTCGACCGCCTGTCGCAAGAAGCCCGCTGCGTATCGAACAGCCAGCGCCAGGGCGGCTCTTCTTCTAAGGTGCCAGAGGATTTGCATCGCACCATTGCTCCTGCGAATGAGCCACCGCTTGAGCATGTGCAATATCAATTGGCACTGTGGCACTTCAGGGCGTACTCACACACAACAGACCATCCAATACAGAGAGGGTCGAATCATGTCATTGATAGGTGTTTCGCTATTGGAAATGCGTCAGCTGATCGAACAGGCCTGCCTGCCCGACCGCTGCGAGGTCACCTGCCCGGACGGCACCAGCCTGACCATCCGTCTTGGCCAGGGGGAAAGCCTGGATGATTGCATCACGGTCACCGGTATCGCACTCGACAGCCTCAACAGCTGCCGCGACCTGCATGAGCTGGTGACCCAGTTGCGCAATGAGCAGCGCCTGGGCCGCCAGAGCGCGTTCAAGGCGATTGCCTGAGGCCTGTGCATCCCGGTCAGCCAAGGCTGGCCGGGCGCACGTACTCTGGCATCAGGCTGCTGGTCCAGAACAGGATCATCGACACCAGGATGGTCACCAGCAACAGCAAGCCCACCCCCCAGACACAGGTGGCGAACAGCATGGCCTGTTCCTTGCGCAGGCGCAGGAAGGTCTGCAACCCGCCATACAGCAACACCGTGGCATAGGCCGAGGCGGCCAGCAGGGCCACGACGGCCAGCCAGCGCATAGGCACCAGGCCGACGACACCGGCGACGAACCAGGGCGTGGCGCAATAGGCGGCAAAGCCGATGCATTGGTTGAGCGTGGGCTGGGTATCGAACCCCCGCGACATCCAGCGGATCATCACGCCCATCAGCATTACCCCGACCACGGTGGTGGCATACAGCAGGCCCGCCAGTTGCGCGGCGCTGGCCATGCCCAGGCGTACCCGGTCCTCACTGGCCAGGCTCCAGCCGAACGTCGTGGTGCCGACGAACAGACACAGGGCAGGGACCACCGCCAGGGCCAGCAGGCGCGGCAGGTACTGTTGCGGGTGGGCTTCCTCGGCGCGGCGGATGTCCATCCAGGCGGCGCCAGGTTGGGTGAAGAGCTTGAGCAAGGGACTGTTCATGGCGTTCTCCTCGAGGGCAAGCGTGTCCTCTTTTTATGGAGAAGCCAGAGCGTCCAGGGGTTCAGGTTATCTGCTGGCCGTTGATCGCTTCATCGCAGTTCCAGGACCAGGTTCATGCCGCCGTCGCCGCATTTGGCATGGTCGCGCACCACACCGTGATAGCTGCGCCCGTCCCAGACAAAGGCCACGCTATGGGCACGGTCGAGCTTCTCCGGCAGGGGCGGGTCGATGTGCAGGCGCAATGCCGGGTTACCCTGCAGGTTGAGGGCGGCGAGCTGGACGTGGCATTCCACACGCTGGGCCACCGGGCCGAACAGGGTGTCGCGGACGAAGTCCAGCTCCAGGCAGGCGCAGGGCGCGCGGTACAGGGGCTTCATGGCTGGCACAGCTGACGTGGGGACATGGCTGGCTCCTGGTGAGGATCGCGAGGGTATCTCTCATTCGAAACCTGTACGGGGGGGTTGTTCAAATTATTTCTATTTCATTCAACATGGATTTTTGTCATGTCCGGGCCGGCCCTTTCGCGGGTAAACCCCGTTCCCACAGGTGCCGCGCAACTTTCGGTCCAGCTTTACCCGTGAGCGCACCTCAGGGCTGGCGCTCGGCCACGGCCTTGAGGGTGCGCAAGGTGACCAGGGGCGCATCCACCACGAACCGGTTGGCCAGCCACCCTGGCACATCGCCCGCCGGATCGGCCTGCAACTGGTAGGTCACTTCGGTTTCCTTCTCGGCCAGGGGGCGCATGGTCCATTCCCCGCGCAACTGGCGTACGCGGATCAGCCCGGGCGCCGCAGGCACCCGGCCCGGCTCGGCGCTCAGGTGGCGTACCAGAGTGCCGTCGTCCAGGCGCTCTGTACGTACGCGCAACACGATGTCCCGGGGGCGGGCGGGCCAAGGCAGGTCGGTGACCAGGTAGACCCAGGTGCTGTCGCCATCGACCTCCAGCAGGCGCATTTCGGCACAGGCATACAGCCACTTGCAGGCCACCCGGAGGTTTTCCTGCAGGTCGGTGAGGGTGCGCACACTGGCCTTGATCCGGGTGACACCGCGAAACGCCTGGTAGGACGAGCCCTCGACAGCGCTCAAGTAGACGTCGACGCCGTCTTCCTGGTGCGCAAGGCGCCAGTCGTCTGCCAGCAGGGTGGGCGCTGGCAACAGGAGCAGCAGGGCGAACAGAAGGCGGGGAAGGGGCATGGACGGTGGCCGAAACGCAAGGGATCCTGAAAGTATGGCCACAAACGACAAGCCCGCCATGAAGGCGGGCTTGCAGACATCAGCCTGGACTCAACGCTGTGGGTTGAGGGTCAGGTGCGCGTGGCGGTTGACGTCTTTGTACAGCAGGTAGCTGAACGGGCCTGGACCGCCGGAGTAGCAAGCCTGCGGGCAGAAGGCGCGCAGCCACATGAAGTCACCGGCTTCGACTTCGACCCAGTCCTGGTTCAGGCGGTAGACCGCCTTGCCTTCCAGCACGTACAGGCCGTGTTCCATGACGTGGGTTTCAGCGAACGGAATCACGCCGCCCGGCTGGAAGGTCACGATGTTGACGTGCATGTCGTGGCGCATGTCGGCCATGTCGACGAAGCGGGTGGTGACCCAACGGCCTTCGGTGCCCGGCATCTCGATGACGGTGGCGTCCTTGCGGTGGGTGACGAAGGATTCCGGCAGCGCCAGGCCTTCGACCTTCTGGTAGTGCTTGCGCAGCCAGTGGAAGGTGACGTTGGCCTTGCTGTTGTTGCGCAGGCTCCAGTCGGCGCCCGGGGCCAGGAAGGCGTAGCCGCCTGGAACCAGGGTGTGGTGCTTGCCTTCGACGGTGATGTCGATTTCGCCTTCGACCACGAACAGTACCGCTTCGGCGTTCGGGTCCAGCTCAGGACGTTCGCTGCCGCCTTCCGGGGCCACTTCGACGATGTACTGCGAGAAGGTTTCTGCAAAGCCGGTCAGCGGACGGGCGATGACCCACATGCGCATCTTGTCCCAGAACGGCAGGTGGCTGGTGACGATGTCACGCATCACGCCTTTGGGGATGACGGCATAGGCTTCGGTGAACATGGCACGGTCAGTCAGCAGC